>JAEEGL011303102.1_pt1 | contig 14963 bp, 6 predicted proteins | sample 9134231 | NCBI WGS metagenome assembly JAEEGL01 (sample SAMN16246548, study PRJNA631951) | gut metagenome | biome: gut microbiome; feature: rumen; material: fiber-attached | host: Bos | place: Iran: Karaj | collected 2018-10
GAAAACTAAAAAAAAATCTGCTTCATTATAATAATTTATATAATCTTCTTTATAATCATTTCCTGATGTTACTATAAAATTTAATTGATATTGATGTGTATTATATGATACTATTTTTTTTTTTAATTCTAATCCTATTGTCGGAACATAAATTTTTTCAAAAATATTTTCTACAAATTTTATAACAAAACATGACTTTCCTATATTTTTTTCACCTAATATTACAAAATTTATTTCTTTTTTATTTTTTTTCTTTTCTAATATTTGATCTTTTTTCAATATATTTATTTCTTGATTATTATTATTATTTAATTTTTTATTGTCTGAAAGATGAGAATTTCTATTTGTTTCTTTTCCTGCATTTATTTGAGAATTTGAACTTATATTTCTATATTGATTATATGAACATTTCTCTTTTTTATCTTCATTTATATTTTTATTTATATCATTATTTTTAATATTTTTATTATTATTTTCCAAATTTTTATTCTCATTTTCATTATCTTTCTTATCTTTATCTATATTTTTTACTTCTTGTTTTTCTCTATTACTTTTATTTGATTGAATTGTCATTTTTCTCATATTTGGTATATCAATTATACTTTGAGATTCTACTGAATTATTATGAATACAACAAACTCCCATTTACAAATTAATATATTTTATTATTTCTTTTATTAAATAAAAAATAAGAGAATGGAAATAGTTCGTAGAAAATCAATAAAGAAAAAAACAATAATTAATGTAAAACAAAAAAGAAAATCTATGGATGAAATAATAATAAATTTTGCAGAAAAATTAAATAAAAAACTATATCAAGGTAATTCAATGAATGAAATATCATTTAATCCAACAAAAGAATTAAGAGATTTAATTTTATTTATATTAAAAAAGTCAATTCGAAATCAAAATGATATTTTAATAATAAGATATTATTTAACAAATTTTCCAGGATTTATAACTACATTAAACATATCAGAAGATTTTAATGATCCTCAAGAAATAATGCAAAAAATATCATTTTTTATTCAATGTGAATTTATAAAGAAAAATAATATTGTTTGTTTAAATGGACAAATAGGAGATAAATTTTATTTACTTTTTTCTGGAAGTGTTAGTGTTTTAATTCCTAATTCTTATAATAAAAAAATGACTTCTGAAGAATTTATGGGTTATTTAATTAATTTATATGATTTAAAAGAATATGATTTAATTCATAAATCTATTAATTCAAATAGAAAAATATTAGATTCTTCTTTTACAAAGCAAATAGTAGAAATGGAAAAGCATTGTCAAGATATAAAAAAATTATCTAATTATACTAATGAGGAAATTACTGTTAATGATTATATTGATAGATTAATTCCAAAAGAAACAACAAATTCAAATGAAAGTATGGAATTTACTTTATGGAAATATATTAAAATTATTGATTTAGAAGAAGGAAAATCTTTTGGTGATGTTGCTTTAAAAGATAATTATTCTAAGAGAACTGCTACAATAATAACTAATGAAGACTGTAATTTTGGTATTATTAAAAAAGATATTTATCAAACTTGTATTAAAGATACTTTAGATAGAATTAGAAGAATCAATATTGATACTATTTTAAATACTAAATTATTTGAAGGTTATAGTCAAGAATTATTTAAAATTTATATTTTTAATAATTTCAAAGGATTATCTATTGTAAGAGGAAAATACTTATTTAATCAAAATGATGAAAGAAGTGAAATTTTTTTTATTAAATCTGGAGAATTTAAAGTCGAACTTTTTTGTTCTTGTGAAGATTTAAATTATATTATTGATTCTTTTGGTGGTTATTCTTATAATAGAGATTTAGAAATTAAAATTAAATTAAATGAGAGAATGAAAAATTTTAATAAAGAAAAAAGAGTTTTTTCTATTTTTTTGATTAAAAAAGGAGATGTTTTAGGAATGGATGATTATTTAATTCTTAATACAAATCAATTTTTTTGTTCTGTTAAATGCTTTTCTAAAATTGGAGAATATTTTTCAATCAGTTTAGATATTTTCAATAAAATTAAAGAAGATTTTTTAATTAAAAGTAATTATGATAATTGGATTAAAATTAAAAAAAAATTAATGTATCAAAGATTAATTGAATTAAAAGAAAATTCTCTTTATCATTTTTATTCATTAGTTAATGAAGAATTTTTTTTGGATTCTCAAGAAGAAAAAAGTTTTTCAAGAAATCAGTTAAAAACAAATATAACTTATGTTAATGATGATATTAATTTAAATAATATTTCATATTTAAAATCTTCTTTTAATAATATGAGAAAACATTTATTTCCGAATAAAAAACTTTCAAAAAAATTTGATAAAAAAAAATTGTTACAAAATATTTCAGATCTGAATTCTTTAAATCAATCAAATAATGTTAAAAATATAAAAAATTCACCTGAACCAATAACTACAGAAACTAAATTTAAAGAAGCAAATGATTATAAATTTAAATTAAATTTAACCTTTGGTAATTTTAATGTCAGTAAAAAAGTAGTTCCAAGACTAAAATTATATAATAATGTATTAAATAAATTAATTTCTGAAAAAGATAATATTTGTTCTGATAATAAGAAAAAATTACATAAATTTGATATTTTAGCTTTAGATAAATATATTGAAAATACAGGGATAGAAAGAAATAATCAAAAAAATCCTAATTATACAAAATATTATACTAATTATTATGATTATATAAATTCAAATAATTTTAATAAACCTATAAATTTTAGGTATAAAAAAATGAAAAAAGTTGTATTAATTGATTCTTAATTGATTTGTTTTTCTTAAAATTAAATATGATATATATTAGTATTTATAATGTATAAATATTTTTTATTTTAAATAATATTTATTTAAAAGAATTTTAAAAGGGAAAAAGGAATTAATGGGCCAAAAGAAGAAAACAAAATATGAAAACTTCAATTATCATATAAAAAATTGTTAAGAGAATTATATTCTTTTTTTTTAAATTATTTAAATAATTAATAAATTGAAATAAATATGAGTAAATTGTTATTTTTTTTATTATCATTCTTTAAACTCTATTTTTGTCAATTATTAATAACTTCTTATTCAAAGAAAATAATGAGAGAAAAATTGATAGAAATGTATAAATATATTTTCCTTGAATATTCTTTTGAATCTTTGTATAATTCAGAATTTAATGATATAGAATATAATAATACAAAACTTTCTGATATTGAAGTGAATAATTTTAATATAACTGATCAGGATTATAATCCTTATTTTTTACTTAAAAAAAATATTATAGTTTTTTCTCCAAATAAAATAATCATATCTTTTAAATGTAGAAAAAACGATTCACAAAATTATTCCTTTTTTTATTTTAAACCTTTTGCAATAATAATAAAAGGTAATAATGAAACAAAAACAGAATTTGACACAATTATAGAAATAGAAATGAATTATAATTCTGATAATTTTTTTTCGAGAGATCCAGAAATAAAACAAATTTTAGAATTAAAATTCATGGAATATAATTTGGAAGTTTTAGAAAAAGCTTTTAATGAAGCAATGAAAGAAGGAATAAATGATTTATATTTAAAATATGAGCCAATAAAATTTAAGATGGATAAAATTTTTTTTCCTGAAATTGAACAATTTATTGAATTAAATCAATTTGCAGGTCCTTGTGATTCAAAAGAAGACAAAAATACAGTTCAATGTTATTATATTGGAACAAATAAAGAAATTATTTCTGATGCTAATAAAAATATTGTAGAAAATATTAAAGGATTTTTTGATGAAGAAGATAAATTTAAATTATTTATTAATTTGGGAATTATGAATTCAAAGTTTAAAGATAAAATAGTTTATGCTGGAACAAATTTTAATTTTACACATAAAGAATCACTTGATTTACTAAATTCAAGATTTAAAGAATATTTTCCTGGTAAAGATAAAACAAATTTTTATGTTTCAATGAAATATTATTTAATAAGTTCTAAAGTGGATATTTTTGATGTTATTTTAAATGTTAACATAACCACTGCCGAAGATATTATTAAATTTGATGTTGAAATAAAAGGAAAATTAAAAATTGAATATTCAATTACAAATTTAAATTTCTATATGGTTGAACCTAAAATTATAAGTATTGATGATGAATCTCGAAATTATACACAATTAATTAATGATTTCAACGATCAAATTCTTAAAGATAAAGTTTTTCATTTTGCTGATGAAAATGGAATTGAATTATATGATTTTTTTAAAGTAATACAAAATGTTTATGTTACTAAAGATGGATTTATTATTGAAGGGGAACCTTTATTTAAAAATATTAAAGACTTATTAGATTAACATTTCTTCTTTCTTTTTAAAAAATAAATAAAATATATTGTATTAAAAATAAAAATGTAGAATCTTCATCCAAAATATCTTCAAATAATAATAATTATAATACTAATCATACTTCGTTTAATGTTTAAAGATATAATTCTTCAAATAATAAAATTGATGAAATCACCTACATCTTTTATATAACAAATTTATAAAAAATGAAAAAAACTAAATTAATTTAAAAATTAATAAATTTTAGGATTGCATGATAAACTTTCAATAATATTTAATGAAGTTATAAATGAGAATAAAATTGTTGATTAATTATTTATTTTTCTATCATTATTTGTTTTTATTCTTTTTTTTGTTTATCCTTATTTAAATTTTGATTTTCTTTGTCTTCATTTTTCTTAGTCGCTTTACAAAAAGAATTGAAAAATATCAAAACAATGAATAATACAATACAAATAATATAATAAAAATATTTTTCAAAAAAACTTTTTTCTTCTTTTATATTTTTATCAATTTCAGATTCTCCGTAAATTTGTTTTATTTCTTGATAAAATTTATTTTCTTCTTCATTTAATTCAATAGTATTAATATCATTACCATTAATTTTAATTAAATTTATAATTGATTGATTATTTAAATTGTAAAAATCAACATTTTCGGGGGTAATTAAATAATGTATTTGATCTTCTTTAATTTGATTAACACAATTAACTAACATTCTCATAATGTATTTAATATACAATTTTTCTTTATTAAATTTTGTTTTTTCCATTAAATCATTTAAATCTTTAAATCCATTATTTTGTTTAATTACTGTTTCAACTAAATTTAAACAAGATATTGATTTAATTTGATGCATTGATGTTTGAAATGTTTTTAAATAAGGTTGATATTCATCTTCTAATGTTGTATCACAGAAAATGAAATTAAATAATTGTAAGAATAAAAATGTAATGATATTAACTTTCATTTAAATAAAATATATCAGAAAATTATATTTTTAAAGTTTTCTCAATTAAATTTAAAACTTATTTAAAATTCAAAGATAAAAAATAAAAATTAAAAAACATGAAAACAATAACTGAATAAAAAATTGAGAAAAAAAAGTAAACAAAACACAAAAAAGAATAATAATAAAAAAGAATAATCAAAACAGAAAATGAATCTTAGCTAAAGAATTTAGCCATAATAGTTTTAAATTCCTGAAAAGAAATTTCCCCATCTCCATTTTCATCAGCTTCTTTAACCATTTTTTCAAAGATTTCTCTATTAGCATGATTTTTATCTCCTTTAGTGAAAATAGTCATTAATTCATCGGCAGAAATTTTTCCACTTCCATCAGAATCAAAAGCTTTAAAAGTTAATTCTAAATTATCTTTACTCATAATTTTATCTCTGTTAAAAGCACAACTTAAAAATTCATTGTAATCTATAACACCATTTCCATCTAAATCAATACTCATCATCATATTATCTATTTCATTTTCATCAACAGCACCATAAGTTTTTCTATAACCTTCAATTATTTCATCTCTACTTAAAACTCCATCACCATTTGTATCCCATTCTTGAAATTGTTTTACTAATTCTTTTCTTTCTTCTTTTGATATTAATTGATTTACTATAAATCCTATTGTTGCTTGTTCTAATTTTCTTCCTCTTTTAAATTTTTTCATATTACCTAAAACACTCTTTGCCATTTTTTTATTTGAAGTATTTTTATCTTTATTTTTCTCAAACCAATTTTTACTCATACATTCCAAAGCAGATAATCTTTTATTAGGTTCATAAGTTAACATTCCTTTAATTAATTCAATAGCTTCTTTAGAAACTGAACTCCATTCTTCTTTTGGAAAATCAAATTTTCCTTTTTTAACAGCCACTAAAATATCATCATCAGTTTCTCCATTGAAAGGAGGATAACCACATAACATAATATATAATATAACTCCACATGACCAAACATCGCATTTTTCATCATAATTTCCTTCTAATACTTCAGGTGCAATATAATATGGAGTTCCATCTGCATTTGTCATTTTCTCATTTTTTTTAAAACTTTTTGCACATCCCCAATCTATTATTTTAATTGTTAAATCACTTCCTTTATCATCTAATAAAATATTTTCTGGTTTTAAATCTCTATGTACTATATTATTTTGGTGGGAATAACATATTGCACTTAATACTTGTTTCATTATTCTTGCTGCTTCATGTTCTGAAAAAGAACCTTTCTTTGATATTGCATCGAATAATTCTCCTCCTTGACAAAATTCACTCACTATATAAAAATTTGTTTTGTCATTGAATACTTCATATATTTGCATTATATTTGGATGGGATAATTTTGATAATATTTCTACTTCTTCATATAATGCTTGCATGTCTTGATTTGCTTTTTTTAATATTTTACATGCTCTTGTCTGTTTTGTTGCTTTGTGAACGCATAGACGAACTGTCCCAAATGCTCCTTTCCCTAATGTCTTACCCATTATGTATTCTTTAGAGATTGGAGTTGTTTTTGATGAAATGAAGTTTGATTTTTGAAGAATTAATTTCTCTTCTGATGACATTTTTTATATTTTTATATTTTTGGTTTTTTTATTTTTTTAGGAATTTTAGTTTATTAATCATTTATTTATTGGGATAAATTTTTATTGATGGGAAATATATAGATTTTTTAGGAAGGAAAAAGTTAAAACTTATTTTATTTCATCCTATATATATATCATTTTTAACATGATATAAGCTTTAAATTACATATAGAAAGAAAATCATCAATAAACACTTATATCATATACAGTCAGAATAACTATTTATATAATTAATAAAAATATGAATAAAAGAAATAATCACTTAATTATTATTTAAATAAATCATCAATACAACAAACATAAATATTTAATTTTGATTGAATATTATATTTAATTAATAAAGGAAGTGGAGAAAGCAAATATAAAAAGTGTAGAATTACCTATAATTGCAGAAAGAAATAATGAAGAACAAAATGAATCTGTTTATTCAACAGAAAAAAAAGAATTTGCAACAAAAATTGATGAGTTTAAAACATATTATATATCTCAATATGACGATATGTGTGAAGATTATGCTAAAATTGAAAAAATTATTCCTGTAAAAACAAATTATCCTCTTTTTATTTTATTCATCATTTTAAATATTTTCACATTTGGGATTTTTGGTTTGTCTTTTACTTGGTTTCCATCTTTAAAATTAATTTTTATATACAAAGGTTGTTCATTATCAGAAGGAAGATATATTGCAGTTTTTGGAAAAAATGATGAAATAACAATAAAAAAATTAAGAAAAACTTCATTAAATCATTCAGAAAAAACATTTATTCAAACAGAATATGATTCTAATATACCTTTTGAAGCAAAAGAAATATATCATTTTAATTATAAATTTTTTAGGTATATTTATATTTCATCATTAGGTTCTTTCCAAAGTTTAAAATATAAATTACATACATCATATAGAACAATACATAGAAAATGTACTCAAGGATTATATAATTCAGATATTGAAATTCAAAAGAAAATTTTTGGAGAATGTGACATAAAACTTAGGATTGGTTCTATATTTAAATTTCTATATGAAGAATTAGAAGACCCATTTTATCTTTTTGATTTATTTTCAATAATATTATGGTATAGTGATGAGTATGAATTATATGCAACAATTATTTCAATAACAACAATAATATCTTTAATTACAAATGCATATGAAGCAAGAAGAAATGCATTAATTTTACAGAAATTAGCAAAATATACTTGTTTAGTTAAAGTGATAAGGAAAAATGAAGAAGGGATTAAATATAAAAAGGAAATTTTAAGTAATGAATTAGTTCCTGGTGATTTATTCGAAGTTCCTGAAGAAAACCAATTAATGCCATGTGATGCTATTTTATTATCTGGTACTGTTTTCATGAATGAAGCTATGTTAACTGGTGAAAATACTCCTATTAGAAAAAATGCAATTCCAAATAGTGATGCAATTTTTATTGAAGAAAAAGAAGAGAAAAATTTTTTGTTTTCAGGAACCCAAATTATACAAAAAATATCAAAGAAAAAAAAAGGAGAAGTTTATGCTTTAGTTGATTCTACTGGATTTAATACATGGAAAGGAAATTTAATAAGAGCAACTTTTTATTCTGAAAATGAAGAATTTGAATTTGTCAGTGATTCAGAAAAATATATTTTCTTTATGGGAATAGTTTCAATTATAGGGTTATGTATTATCATTCCATTTTTAATTAAATTAGGAGAAACAAAATATGAAATTTTTATAAAATGTTTAGATTTAATCACAACAACAATTCCTCCTTCATTACCAACTTGTTTAGGAATTGGAACTTCATTATGTATTGCAAGATTAAGAAAAGAAGGAATTATCTGTATTAATAGATTTAAAGTGGATATCACTGGAAAAATTAATATGTTATGTTTAGATAAAACTGGAACTTTAACTGAGGATAATTTAGAAATTTTTGGTTTTAAACCTATTTTCATTAATAAAGAAGGTGATTTTGATTTTGGTGAATTAGAAACTTCTACTAATAAATTATCCAAAAGAGCTTTTGATTATTATAAAGAAAAATCAATAAATGGAAAAAAAAATAAAAACGAAGATTTAAATCAATTTTATATTGAATGTATGGCTACTTGTCATACTGCAACAATTTATAATGGAAAACTAATTGGAGATGAACTTGATTTGAAAATATTAGAAAGTTCAAAATGGAAAATTATAGAAAATGATTATGGAGATTCTCAAATAAGAAATACATGTTTAAGACCAATTCAAGAAAAAGATTTAGATGAAAAATTAGAAAATTTAAAAGAGAATGAGGATGAAGATATGGTTCTTAAATCACATTATGAATTAGGTGTCATAAGAACTTTTGGTTTTTCTTCAAAATTACAAAGAATATCTGTTATAGTTAAAAATCCAAATGATAATTTTTATAAAATTTTTTGTAAATTTTCTCCACAAAAAATTCATGAATTATGTTTATCAGAAACAATACCAGAAGATTATAATGAAATATTAAAAAAATATTCAATGAAAGGTTTAAGAGTATACGCTTTAGGAATGAGATTAGTGAAAATGACTTATCTTCAAAGTCAACAAATATTAAGAGAAAAAATAGAAAAAAAATTTATTTTTTTAGGATTAGTAATATTTAAAAATAAATTAAAATCAGCAACAAAAGAAACAATAAATATATTAGATGAAGCAGATATAAAAATGTTAATGTTAACTGGAGATTATATATTAACTGCAGTATCAGTTGCAAGACAATGTGGATTAATAAGTAAAGAGGCAGTTGTTTATACTTGTGATATAGATGATAATAAATTAACTTGGAGTACAATAGAAAGATTTGATGATGATGAAGAAGAAAGTGAAAATTTATACTCTGATAATGAAAACTTTTCTTTCATGAGGCAATTATCAAACTCAGAAATAATATTAAATTCAACAACGAGTGAAAATGATTTAAGAAATTCATTTTTGCATAGATTTCCACCTGAAAATTTAGCTTTAACTAGAAAACAATCATCATTTTATAATCAAAATAAAACAAGTATGACAATTAATAATGATTCTTCAATATCAGATTCATTATTATTAAATATAGATATACAAGAATATCCTTTTGAAGATGAAGAAGAAAATTATGTCATTGCATTAAATGGCACAACATTTGAATATTTTTATAAATTAAGTAAAAAATATAAAGAAACACATCAACCAAAATATAAAGTATATTCAGAAGTGTTTAAAATTATATTACAATATGGTAAAATTTTTGCTGGAATGGAACCAGAACAAAAAGCAAATTTAATTTTATCTTTAAGAGATGAAAATTTAACTGTCTGTATGTGTGGTAATGGAGCAAATGATAATATAGCTTTAAGGGCTGCTGATGTTGGAGTATCTTTATCTACTGAAGAATCATCAATTGCTGCTTCGTTTAACTCTACTGTTCCTGATATTTCTTGTCTTCCTAAATTATTAAAAGAATGTAAATCTTCTCTTGTTTGTTCTATTCAAATTTTTAAATTTATGATGATTTATTCTATTATTCAATTTTTAACTATTATCTTATTAATAATGAATCAAAGTTACTTAACAAATGTCCAAAGTATTTCTGTTGACATTTTCATTGTTTTGCCTCTTGCAAGTTTATATCCTTTAACTGAACCTTATAGAAAATTAACACATCATAAACCAACTGGAAATTTAGTCAGTTTTACTATTATTACTTCTTTGTTATTACAAACTATAACAGCTTTTCTTTTTTTAATTATTGGACTTTTCTTCTTAAAAAAAAGAAATTGGTATTTAGGTCCTATGTGTAAATTCAGTGATGATGATGTTTATGATTGTCCTGAAAATACTGTCATTTTATTGATTAGTAACATTGAATATTTAACTTGTGCTTTTGTCTTTGCTGTGAGTAAACCTTTTAAAAAAAGCTTCTATACTAATATTCCTTTAACTATTTTTATGATTGCTTGGTTTATTTATTCTAGTTTTATTATATTAAATCCTGATGATTATTCTATGAATTTATTATCTTTATTTAGTTTTGATGATATTTTAAAAAATAAATTTAGCGATGAATTTTTCAGAGTAATAATATTTGTTATTTGTTTGTGTTATTTTATTATTTCTTTTACTCTTGAAAAATTGTTTGTTCCATTTTTATCTAGTTGGTGGAATAGAAGAAAATTAAAAGAATTAGAAGAAAGAGTGAATGATCCTCAAATTCCTTTAACTTTAGGTCAATTACAAAATATAAAATCTGTGAATTATTCACATAGATTTTAAACAATTATTCTTTTTATTAAATTATATAATGTTTCATTAAAAATTAATTGGAATAAATATAAAAAAAATTTAAAAATAAAGAAAAAAGATAAAATAAAAATCTGTTGACAATAATATAATAATTATAAATGAGTTAAATCACTAAATTATTTTAATTCTATATTTTCTTTAATATCATATTATATTTCTTGGAAGATTTAATATAAAAGGTTTTAAGATTTAACATTTTTTATTTTTAATTGATTATTTTTTAATAATATATTTTATAAGTCTATATATGAATTTCATATACTTTTTTCAATTTATTTATTAAATTTAATTATGTTTATGTTAATATTAAATTGTTTATTCATTTAAGATATCAACTTCTTAAAATAAATAAAATAATTTATTTTTTAAATTGAGTTTTACTTCTTTTAAAATCAGCATTTCCATTTTCATTTCCTAAATTAGTTTTAATATCTTCTATTTTAATATTTTTATTATTAAAATCAAAATTTAAAGTTCTAAAGTCCATTATTCCTTTTCCATAAATAGAATAAAGTCCGTTATTTTTAAAAGCTTCACTAAACTTATCTAAAGTAATTATTTTTTCTCTTTCTAATTTAAAATTTTCAATTAATTTTTTTCTTTTTTCTTCACATTTCAAACATTCAAAATTATTTCCTTCATTTATATTTGCTCTTAGACATAAAGAATGATAAGAATGATGACAAAGAAAATAAACTGCAGGAAGAGAAATTGATAAACCACAATCATTACAATTATTACATAATAAAGTACAACTTTTTGTTTTTAATTCAATAATTTCATTTTTCGTATTATTTAATTCTTCTTTTAATTGACTAATTTTTTCTTTATTTTTTTGTAAAGGTTCTTCTTCATTTTTAAATGATTTTTCCATAAAATTTCTTATTAATTTAAAAGAAATTTTAGGGTTTGATTTTTTTAAAATATCTAAGGCATGAACTGGTATCATTAATTTATTTTCTAAAATATCATCAAGTAATATTTTTAAATATTTATTCATTTTTTCATTTATTTCTTTTTCATCTTCTCCTTTTTTTGGTATTCTATTTTCAGAAGAAGCAAAATAATTTAATGCTAAATCTAAATACATTTTATCATTATTTTTTTTACAAAATGATATTATTTCTTTATAATCTCTTCTCTCCATATAAATAGATAAAAGTTCATTTTTATTTTTACTTTCATTAATTTTTAATAATTGAATCTCTCCTTCAGAAAATTCTTTTTCTCTGAATAACATTAATAAATAAGTTTTATTATATATATCTTTATATTTATTTGAATTTAGAATTTCTAATATCTTATATCTTTCAGAAGGTTGATCATCTAAATATAATTCAATTCTTTTATGTATTAAACTTTGTTCACATTTATTATTTTTTTCTGATTTTGATTCTAATTTATCGAATAAAATTTTAAAATATTTATCATATCCAAAAAATATTTTAACTAATTTAATTAAATCATCATAATTAAATTTATGATAATATTCATCAATGAATTGTTCAATTCTTAAAAAAAAATTATCTTTCATATCTTCATTTTTTAAAAATAAATCACTAAATTTACAAAAAAGATTAATTCTATCAACAATTTGAACTTGTGATTTATTTTCTTTATCATTTTTATCAGGTTGAATATAATCTAAAGCCTTTGAAAATTTTCCTTGTTTTTCTATTAAAATTCTTAAAACATCTTCAATTAAATTATTTTGTTTTGCTATTTGCAAAGCTAAATCTATGGTTTGAGTTTCTAAACAAACATCTATTGCAGATTTAATAATATTTTTTGGTAATTTTTTATTTTTTTCAATAAATTCTTTCAATTTTACAAATTTTTCTTGCATAATATAACAATTCAATAATAAAGTTGTATAATCTTTTAATTCTTCAATATTTCTTCTTTGAAAAATTTCATTTTTTTCAAGAGCTTCTAAATACTCTATTAAATAATCTAATTTTGATTTTTCTAAAAATTTTTGAATGACAATTGATGGTTCTAAATAATTTATTGTATTTATATATTGAGAAACAGCTTTCTCATATTCTCCTTTTGAATAAGCATATTCAGCATTTCTTTGTGAAATTTGTGATATTTTATCTTCATCATAATTTAAATTTTTAGCATATTTTAGAGCAATATCATAGAAATTTTTTTTAAATAAAGTATCAAATTTATCTTTATTATCTTTTTCTCTTAATTTAATAATATATTTTTTATGTTCTAAACTTTCATCATCTATAAAAGCATATATATGTTCTTGATCAGAACAAATAGAAGAAATTCTTTTAAAAATATCATTATAATAAATAAAAAATTGATTATCTGGGTCATAAATTTCTAAACTTGCATTTTTTTCATCCAAAGTAACAAAAATAATATAATTTTTAAAATATTTAATACAATGTTTTTTACCTTCAAAAAACCAACTTCTACCTCTGTTTAAATTATTATATTCTATTATAAAAGAATCAATGTTACTAGCAACAATTAATCTGTCATTTTTAACATCAATACAATTTGAATAAGCTCCTCCTCCAATTTCATTTGGATTTAATTCACTAACTTTTTCAGTGTAATTATTATTATCAAGGGTATAATAATAAATACTCTTTGGAGTTGTAGCATATAAAATATTATTTTTGATTATATTTGGAAATGCTAAATTTGTTATATGAGATTCAGTTTGTATTTGACATAATTTTCTTATTTTTATATCTTTTAATGAACAAGTTAATAAATTAGGTTTACCAGTTACTAATATTATTTGACCTTTATCTAATCCTACTGCACACTGAGAAAAATCAGAACTTATTGCAAAAGATAAAATATTTTGAATACTTTCAAGACCTTCTAATCTTTCTTTTTCTGGAATAATTTCTCCTGTTTTCACATTTTTCAATAATTTAATTTGTTTCACTCTGTAACTTTCAATATTTCCTTGATTATTATTATCTAATTTTTTAAGAGGATATTTCACAAAAAATGAAGCATCATAAATTTTAATTGAACTCATCATAAATAATTGCGCAATACCTTTATCTTGGTCATTTCCATTAATATTATTATTTTCATTGTTAATATCTATATTATAAGTATCTAAATCTCCACCTATTGAAACAAAATATATTTTATCATTAAAAACTTTAAGTTGAAAATCATAATATAATCTATTATAAATTCTATATTGATCAATCACTTTATTATTTACTATCTTCATTATTAATGATTCTCTAACTAATTTATCATCTAATTTATGAATTGCTTTACCAGAAATAAACACTATTCCATCAATTGCATACATTTGAGATGGAGAAATTTCTGATACACTTATATTTGATTCTTCAGGATTGTTCTCTTCAACATTGGTTAAATTTATATCATTTGATTTTGTAATTTGATCAGTAGGGTTTTCTTTCTCATTTTTAATATAATTTAGTCCTTCAATTATATCAAAAAATTGATATTTTCTTGTAGAAACATTTTTAATCATAATAAAAAATTAAAAGTTCAAATAAATTAATAAATTAAAAATTAATTAAAGTAAACAAAAGAAAATAATATAAAAAGTAATGAAAAAATAAAAAAAATAAAAAATTTAAAATGAATGAGGAAAAATAAAAAATATATACACAGAAAAAATAAATTAATTGGGGCAATTGGGGATTGGGGATTGGGGATTGGGGATTGGGGATTGGGCCCAATCCCCAATCCCCAATCCCCAATCCCCA
>JAEEGL011673191.1_pt1 | contig 14963 bp, 10 predicted proteins | sample 9134231 | NCBI WGS metagenome assembly JAEEGL01 (sample SAMN16246548, study PRJNA631951) | gut metagenome | biome: gut microbiome; feature: rumen; material: fiber-attached | host: Bos | place: Iran: Karaj | collected 2018-10
ATATCTCGACTACAATGACATCGACCTTACCATGGATACCACCTATGTCGTATATCAGGTAACCGATGTATACGGAAACATTTATACTTCAGATGCATTCAAGTATGAGAACGGTGAACTTGTCGACATCGTAGAATATTGATAAAAAATGAGCAGAGTTGCGATAATCACCGCAAGAGGCGGTTCGAAAAGGATACCAAGAAAAAATATAAAGGAATTCTGCGGGAAACCCATAATTGCTTATTCAATAGAGGCTGCACTTAAAAGCGGCCTCTTTGATGAGGTTATGGTATCCACGGATGATAAAGAGATTGCAGATATAGCTGTTAAATACGGTGCATCTGTTCCTTTTATGAGAAGTTCCGAAATGGCGGGAGATTTTGCACCTACCAAGGAAGTTATCAAAGAGGTTCTTAATGCATACAAAGATTCCGGCAGAGAATTTGATACCTTCGTATGTATCTATCCCACAGCTCCTTTTGTTACTGCAGAAAAGCTGAATTCTGCTCTGGATCTTTTTGAAAAAAACAATGCGGATGCTCTTTTGCCCGTCGTAAAATATTCGTTTCCTCCCCAGAGATGCTTTGTCATCGATGGTGAAAAGCTTAAGTATAAATGGCCCGAGAACGAACTGGCCAGATCCCAGGATCTGGAACCTTTCTATCATGATGCGGGACAGTTCTATATGATGAAGAGCAGTGTGCTATTTTCCGAGGATACCCTTGTGCCCCATAACACCACTCCTTTAGTTGTTGATGAAATGGAAGTCCAGGATATCGACACCTTTGAGGATTGGAAAATAGCAGAGATCAAATATGCTAACATGATCGAAAAAAGTGATCCTTTTAAATGACTATCTGAAAAAAATCTACGGCTGTAAGGTTTATAAACTCTCTCTTCAGGCCGATGTCACTTGCCCTGTAAGGGATGGGAAATTAGACACCAGGGGATGCATATTCTGTTCAGCAGGCGGTTCCGGTGATTTTGCTGCGGACAAAAATATGCCGATTCCCGAACAGATTGCAGAAGCAAAGAAAAGGGTGTCTTCTAAAGCCGGAATTAATGCAAAGTACATCGCATATTTCCAGAGCTTTACAAACACTTACGGGCCGGCGGATTATCTTGAAGGTATATTCAGACAGGCCATGGAACCTGAGGATGTAGTAATACTATCCGTAGGTACCAGGCCTGATTCCATATCAGAAGAAATGTACTCGGTTCTTGAACGGCTTAATAAGATAAAGCCTGTATGGGTTGAACTGGGACTTCAGACCATCCATGAAAAAAGTGCGGAGTATATCCGAAGAGGCTATCATCTGGAAGTTTTTGATGAATGCGTTAAACGACTCAGAAAAATCGGCATCACCATCATAGTTCACGTGATCCTGGGGCTTCCCGGAGAGACTGAAGAAGACATGCAAGAAACGGTGAAATATGTCTGTTCATCAAACGTTCAGGGCATTAAACTCCAGCTCCTTCATGTGTTAAAAGGCACTGATCTGTATGAAGATTATAAAGCAGGAAAGGTACCTGTAATGGAAATGGAAGAGTATATGGACCTGCTAAGGGAACTCATTCCTCTTATTCCCGATGAGGTTATAGTTCACAGACTCACAGGTGACGGACCAAAGAAACTTCTTGCAGCTCCTTTGTGGACTGCAGATAAAAAAAGGGTTCTGAACGAAATAAAAAAGCTCCTTGATGCAAATTAATTTGCATAAATTTTTTAATCTTTCGAAAAATTGCACAAAAAGACACGTCGGAAAATTTTTGCCTTACGTTTGTAATTCAAAGTAACGACGTGTCTTTTTTGTTGCATGACGTCAAATTTATCTTATCTTTCAAATCTTTCCGGGGCAAAAAAAGTTTGTAAATAATGCGGATAGTCTGATTTTTTCAAAGGTGATAAATTCTCTTTCGCAACTTCAACTTGTTTACACAGGGAGGAAAAATGATGAATAACAGATTTTCCAGATTGAAAAAGACAAACTTTGAGCAGGCAAGTTACGTCAATTCCATGATCAATCCCTGCCCTGATGCAATGGACAGATCTTCTTTTAAAGCATTGGTTAAGGAGCAGTATATGCAGGAGGTGAGGATTCATGGCTTTACCGATACAAATATCAATAATGCTGAAACTATAGCAATGAAGCTATATATCAACAGTTTGTCCGCATATTATATTTCCGCTGCGATCTGCTTTGATGATAATGGAAATCCTCATAAACTTTCGGAAAGAGAGTGCATTGAACTTTGCACTGAAATCATCGCGGGGGAATACGGAGTTTCTCCCATGGTGATCCTTCGCAAGACCGCAGAGGTTCTTAATCTTAATGAACATCTGGAACTGGAGATCGTTTTCGAATCCGCTATGAGGGCATATGTGATCGAACTGTGTGCTGAAGGCTTTAAATTTTCTCCGGAAGATAAAAGAACCGTTGAAGAACTCACCAGAAGAAAAAGAATGATCGAATACATATTGGGAATGGAATAAAGGAGGAAGAAAAATGGCAGTTAAAAAGCGTGTAACTAAGAGAACTTCTAAGGCCGGAAATCTGGTCCTGCTCACCCCGTATAAGGTTGAAACCGTAGTTGAACATGAACAGAGGAAATATATTTATTCTCCCTTTGATCATACGTCTGATATGCTGGCCGGGGATTACGATGCCGGAGCAACCATTTATAAATCTCTTGCGGAGGCTTCCGATATCGATATCTGTTCAAGAGTGTCCATCATAAGAGTCGATAATATGGAACTCGGGCTCATGTGCGTCAATTACCTCATGCCTATTCATAATGAACTTGATGGTATCGACACATCCTGCTATGTGGATGAGAATAATGCATATGATGACATGCCGGATGATTATGAGAATCTGGCCCCCATCGTTCCCTTAAGTGCCGTGGATGACAGCCTGCCTTTTCAGGGCGGACCTTCATTTGGAAATCAGATGTTTGCCGGTCAGTTTATAGGAAAAAAACCTGACTGTTTTTATGATTTTCAAAAGACCGGACCAGTGGTGATCATCGTACCTCCGTACCAGACATGTGAGCCGGCAGTGCTTGACCGTTTTTCCAAGAACAGGAGAGTGTACGTAGTATGTTTAAACGGCGATAGGAACAGTCTGTTCTTTGACCCTGAGTCAAACTGCTTTACCGGTATTGATGAAACAATAACCAAATTTGAGTTTGGTATCATGATGCGGTACGAGGCTGCTGTATATAAGGTGGGAGGAAGCGAGAGCGAGGAACTTGCTTACAGTCTGAAGGTTCTTGATGGCCTTGCAAAGTACTATGGTGTAAGCTTTACGCCGGGTTTTAACAAGAGTCTCTTTATAGAGAAGATCTTTAAACTTGGAGAGGATGATCGTAATTACAACATGTCCTCAATTATCAGAAGAGAGGCACACCGTAACGGAGGAAAGAAGCTGGGTGATGAATTGTTTTATCTTCTGGGACGTTTTGATGAATCGGAACCGGGTAAGAAAAGGGGATGGGATCTTATCGATTCTCTGGAGGGTATGAGTAAGGTAAAAGCAGAGATAAAAAGTTATCTTGATATGCTGACTTTATCAGCAGCGAGAACCGCGAATCATCTTCATTCCACTGCGGGAAGAGTTTTGATGTTTGCAGGAAACCCCGGTACCGCCAAGACCACTTGTGCGGAAGCTTTGACGGATATCTGTTTTGAAGCCGGCCTCATCAAGGGTAAAAGATTTACAAGCATTTCAGGAAGTGAACTGCAGGCAGAATATTTAGGCCAGTCGGCACACCGTGTTCATTCCTTGTTTGAAACCAATGATGTACTGTTCTTGGATGAGATATACGCTGTGGCAGAGGCAGATGAATCACTGTATTCAAGAGAAGTTCTGGCACAGCTTGCGGTGGAACTGGAGCGTGTTGCCAGGGGCGAGGGGAATATGCTTGTGATCATGGCCGGATACGGTGGAACCGAATCCGACGAAAAGAGAAATCTTATTTCAAAGTTCATGACCCAGAATCCCGGTATCGCATCCAGGATCAGCTGTATCATTCAGTTTGATTCTTATACCCCCGAAGAATGCAGGGATATCTGCTTTGAGATAATGAGAAATGAAGGCTATGAGGTTGGAGAAGCATTTCGCAATGAAGTATCCGATGCAATAGTAAGATTCTTCGGAAAAAGAGTAACAGACCCTGCTTTCGGAAACGGACGTGAGTGCAGAAACCTTATTATGCATGCGGAACGTTGCTCGGCAAAAAGGATCGTCCATGGCCGCAGACTTGATGAAATTGCGGCGGATGAACTGAATGACCTTAAGCCCGAGGACATACTTGAAGCAATAAGTGCTATGGAAAAAGCCGGTGAAGCGGTGCGTGGCAAGGTAAGGAAAACATTGGGGTTTTGAAATGGAACGGGGGAACGAAAGAACCGTCCCCCCCGTTCCACATTACTGTTCGCTTTCTTTTATCTTTCTCTTTGCTGCTTCCAGCATCAGCTTGATACGGTTGAGTTGGTTGACTTCGGAAGCACCGGGATCGTAGTCGATGGCTACGATGTTTGAACCGGGATGTGCATGACGTATGGCTTTTATTACACCCTTACCTACAACGTGGTTGGGAAGACATGCAAAGGGCTGACAGCAGACGATGTTTGGAACATTGTCGTGGATCAGTTCCACCATCTCGCCTGTTAAGAACCATCCCTCACCGGTCTGGTTACCGATGGATACGATGGGCTCCGCAAGCTTTGCAATGGTCTTGATGGGAGTCTGGGGTGAGAAGTGTTTTGACTTCTTATATTCCCTTGTGCAGGCACCTCTCAGGGGATGTTCTACGGCCCATATACCCGCATTACAGAAAGCTTTGGCCTTTCTGCTCATACCGAGTTCATCAGCCTTGTAAACTTCGCAGTAGAAACAGTAGAGCATGAAGTCCAGAAGATCCGGAACAACAGCCTCAGCTCCTTCTGCTTCAAGAAGTTCTACCAGATGGTTGTTTCCGGAAGGAGAGTATTTAACAAGGATCTCTCCGACGATACCTACTCTGGGTTTTACAAGCTTTTCATCAATGGGAATGGCATCGAAATCTCTTATCATTTCTTTGCACATCTTCTTGAACTTGAAGTATGAAGGACGCTTTTTGCTTGTAAGGAAATCCTGACATACCTTAAGCCATTTTGCGTGAACAGCATCAACGCTTCCCTTTTCAAGTTCGTAAGGGCGCATTCTGTAAACACACTTCATGAAGATGTCGCCGAATGCAGCACCAAGTGCGATCCTGTAGAGAAGATCAAGGTTAATGTTGAATCCGGGATTGGTCTCGATGCCTCCGAGGTTCAGAGAAATAACGGGGATCTGTTCAAGACCCGCTTTTCTCAGTGCTCTTCTTATGAATCCGATATAGTTGGTTGCTCTGCAGCCTCCGCCTGTCTGGGTTATGATGAGAGCAGTTTTGTTAACATCATATTTTCCGGATTCGATGGCCTGCATGAGCTGGCCTACAACAAGAAGCGAAGGATAGCATGCATCGTTGTTAACGTACTTGAGTCCGATATCAATGGCATGCTTGTCGCTGTCATTCAATACGACAAAATTGTAACCCGCGGATCTGAATGCAGGCTCCATTACATCGAAGTGAATGGGAGACATCTGAGGACAGATGATGGTGTAGTTTTCCCTCATCTCTTCGGTGAACTTTACTTTTTCAATATTTGTGGGACGGGTCACATGGGTCTTGCCCTGCTTCTCACGTACCTTGATGGCGGAGATAAGTGATCTTATACGGATCCTCGCTGCACCCAGGTTATTTACTTCATCGATCTTAAGGCAGGTATAGATCTTGTCGGAACCGGATAGAATATCATTAACCTGGTCTGTTGTTACTGCATCAAGTCCGCAGCCGAAGGAGAAGAGCTGGATCAGATCCAGATTGTCAACCGTCCTAACATAGGCAGCTGCGGCATAGAGTCTTGAATGGAACATCCACTGGTCCATAACGATCAGAGGTCTGTCCACTTTTCCCAGATGGGAAATGGAATCCTCAGTAAGAACAGCGATGTCGTATGAAGTGATCAGATCGGGAATACCATGGTTGATCTCGGGATCGATATGATAGGGACGGCCTGCGAGGACTATTCCGTGCTTGCCGGTTTCTTCCAGGTATTTAAGCGCTTTTTCGCCTTCGCGTCTTACATCCTCACGGGTCTTGGCAAGTTCATCCCATGCAAGGGCAACGGCTTCTTCAATCTGTGCTCCCGAAATATCTTTGAATTCCTTTTTAAGAGCATAGCTTATGGTTTCCTTTGATGAGAAATTCATGAAAGGATTTCTGAACTTAACCTTGCCGGTGGTGATGGCTTCTACGTTATTTTTGATGTTCTCGGAATAGGAAGTAACGATGGGACAGTTGTAGTGGTTTCCTGCTTCCTTGAACTCGTTTCTTTCATAGAAAAGAGCGGGATAGAAGATGAAGTCTACGTTCTGACCGATAAGCCATTCGATATGTCCGTGGGAGATCTTTGCGGGATAACACTCGGACTCTGAAGGAATGGATTCTATACCCATCTCATAGATGGCTCTTGTGGATGCGGGTGAAAGAACAACTCTGAATCCAAGTTTGGTAAAGAATGTGAACCAGAAAGGATAGTCCTCATACATGTTAAGAACTCTGGGAAGGCCTACGGTTCCTCTGGGGGCGTCACTTAATTCGAGAGGTGAATAATCGAATACTCTCTTTAACTTGTAATCGTAGAGGTTGGGAACGCCGGTCTTGTTCTTAACACCGCCGATGCCTCTTTCACATCTGTTACCGGATACGAACTGTCGTCCACCGGTGAATCTGTTGATGGTAAGTCTGCAGGCATTGGTACAGCCCTTGCACTTGGTCATGGAAGTTGTGAATTCGAGATTGATAATGTCGTCGAGTTCCAGCATAGTGGACTTATAACCATCTTCGTAACGTTCTCTAGCAATGAGAGCGGCACCGAAAGCTCCCATGATACCTGCGATGTCGGGGCGGACCGCTTTGCAGCCTGCGATATTTTCAAACGCTCTTAATACGGCATCGTTATAGAATGTGCCACCCTGTACAACGATGTTCTTACCAAGGTCAGATGCATCGGCAACCTTGATAACCTTGAAAAGAGCATTCTTTATAACGGAATAAGCAAGACCTGCGGAAATATCAGCAACGGTGGCGCCTTCCTTCTGTGCCTGCTTGACCTTTGAATTCATGAATACGGTACATCTTGTTCCCAGGTCGATGGGGTGAGGAGCAAAGAGGGCTTCTTTTGCAAAATCTATAACAGAATAATCCAGGGACTTTGCAAAGGTTTCAATGAAGGATCCGCATCCCGAAGAACAAGCTTCATTTAACTGAACGGAATCTACGGTATTGTTCTTTATCTTGATGCACTTCATATCCTGTCCGCCGATGTCCAGGATGCAGTCCACACCGGGATCGAAGAATGCAGCGGCGGTGTAGTGGGCAACGGTCTCTACTTCGCCATCGTCGAGTAAGAATGCAGACTTAAGAAGTGCTTCGCCGTAACCGGTGGAGCAGGAACGGGCGATACGTGCACCCTCGGGTAATTTTGATTTGATCTCGGTTATGGATCTGATGGCAGTCTTTAAAGGGCTTCCGTCATTGCCTGAATAGAAAGAATAGATAAGCCGGCCTTCGGTATCTACCAGAGCGATCTTTGTGGTGGTGGAACCTGCATCGATACCAAGGAACAGATCTCCCTTTGCTTCGGATAATTCGCTCTTTACGACACAGGTCTTTTCATGACGTGAAGTGAATTCATCGTAATCAGCCTGGGTGGCAAAAAGAGGCTCCATTCTCGCAACTTCAAACTCCATCTTGATGGGAGAAGCGAGCTTATCAACCATTTCCTTAAGGCTGTAGATAACATCTCCCTCGGTGCAGAGTGCGGAACCGATGGCTGCAAAAAGATGGGAATTATCGGTATTCATTATATGCTCATCATCGAGCTTTAATGTTCTTATGAAGGCTTTCTTGAGTTCGGGAAGGAAGTGAAGAGGACCTCCTAAGAAAGCAACATGGCCTCTGATGGGCTTACCGCAGGCAAGACCTGAAATGGTCTGGTTTACCACAGCCTGGAAAATAGATGCGGCAAGATCTTCCTTGGTAGCACCTTCGTTGATAAGGGGCTGAATATCGGTCTTGGCAAATACTCCGCAGCGGGCAGCAATGGTATAAAGGGACTGGTAGCTTTCGGCATATTTGTTAAGGCCCGCAGCATCGGTCTGCAGAAGAGAAGCCATCTGATCGATGAAGGAACCTGTACCTCCGGCACATATTCCGTTCATTCTCTGCTCGGCATTTCCGTTCTCGAAGTAGATGATCTTTGCATCCTCACCGCCCAGCTCGATGGCAACATCAGTGCCGGGGCAGAGCACTCTCAGTGAAGTTGAAACTGCAATAACTTCCTGGGTAAAAGGAACACCAAGATGCTTGGCGAGAGTAAGTCCGCCGGAGCCTGTGATCATGGGATGGATTTCTTTATTGCCGAGTTTTCCGTATGCATCGGAAAGCAGGTCGCTCAAAGTCTCCCTGATCTTGGCAAAATGCCTTTTATAGTCGGAAAAGAGAAGCTTTCCATCAGTATCGATGAATGCCACTTTGACTGTGGTGGAACCGATGTCGATACCAAGTCTTACGTAATCCTTCTCTTTAGTATTTGCGTTATCTGTAACTGCCATGTTAAAACCTCAAATCTCAAAATCTTTTCTTAATAAATGTAAAAATACGCACACATTCGAGATTATAGATGTAAAACGCGCCAAAATCAACCAAAAACCCTTTTCCTTGTTTACGTTTTCTTAAAATGTTAAAATATACTCTGTATGAAGTTATGACTAACTGGTCCGTCCGGCTGTATATATTTATTTTGCTCATGATCACTGCGCTAAGCGGTTCTAAGGAACGCGCGGGGATCATTACAATATACGTGGCGCTCACATTCGCCGTCCTGGCTCATGTTCGCTAAATTTGCCGTCCTGGCAAATTTCCACTCACGGGATCAGGCGTTCCCAAGAACCGCTAAGCTCGTTCAAAATCGCAAAACAAATATATACAGCCGTACGGACCTGCCAAAGATATATATCTGCAAGGAGATTTTTGCTTTGAATAAGTTGAAGAAATATGCGGTCCCTAATCTGACTTTATGGCTGATCATCGGCTATGCGATAGGATATGTCATAGAAATGGTCAACGACAGCTTCCTCTATTACCTGGCTCTTGACCCCTACAAGATCCTTCACGGTCAGGTCTGGAGACTTATAACCTGGGTCATAATTCCGCCCAATATGCTTGGAAACGATCCCCTTGGACTTCTTTTTGTTCTTCTTATGCTCTGGTGCTGCTATACCATCGGCAACATTCTGGAAAGAACCTGGGGCACATATAAATACAATCTTTTTATCTTCACCGGTATCATCCTTACGGTGGTGATGTCCTTTATTTATCTGGGATATCTCTATGCCACGGAGGGAGCTTCCGTAGTGGAGACATATGAGGAAGTTGCTTACCAGATTACCGGTTATCTCTGGTATGCCTTCAGCACATATTACATCAATGTTTCCATCTATCTTGTCTTTGCAATGACCTATCCAAATGACATTGTAAGGCTCTATTTCATCCTTCCCGTCAAGATGAAATGGCTGGGCATCATCGATATCATATATCTGACTTATCTGTTCCTGGTGGGTGCGCCTTATACCAAGGCTGCGGTTGCTGCCGCTATTTTAAACTGCCTTCTTTTCTATCTGGCAAATATCCGCGGAATTGCGATCTCTCCCAAACAGATCCACAGAAAAAATCAGTTCAACAGGGATTACAAAAGAGGCATGTATGGTTCCGGACAAAGATCCTCTTCCGGTCAGGGAGCAGGTCCACAGTCCATGAGGATGGCCAGACATAAATGTTCCATCTGCGGAAAGACAGATCTGACCGATCCCGATATGACCTTCAGATACTGCTCGAAGTGCATCGGTAATTTCGAGTACTGTCAGGTTCATTTGTTCCAGCACAATCACGTTAAATATCCCGAGTAAGGTGAAATATGGATAAAGAAGTACTCTTCGGAAAAACACTCGAAGAATTAAGAAAAAAAGCTGCTCTTCAGGGCGGATACATCGATAAGAACGACATACTTGATAAATTAAAGCCTCTGGAACTTGATGAGGAAAAGACTGCTCTTGTCTTTGATTATCTTAAAGGAAGAGGCATCAGGTGGGAGATAACCATATCCGACAACGGCATCCACGCAGGTGATATCCATGACGGTGACGGAGTGTCGGTGTCTGACAACGAAGCCGTTCTTTCCGAATTTGCCCTGGACAGCATAGATACGGATTATCTCCAGGAATATATGGATGAACTGGAGGAACTTGGTTCTTTTACCGACGGTGAAAAAATGGCATTCACCATCGGAGCCATGGCGGGAGAAGCATCCGCCAGAGAATCACTGATCAAATGCTATCTGAAGGATGTGGCTCAGGTTGCCAGGATCTATACCGGGCAGGGTGTCCTTCTGGAAGATCTTATCGGTGAGGGCAATGCTGCACTTTGCAGAGGTGTAACTATTCTCGATTCCCAGGAAAAGCCCGAGGAGTGTGAAGGCTTTCTCATGAAGCTTGTGATGGATTCCATGGAGGAACTGATCTCCGAATCCGTGGAAGCTGATAAGGTCTCCGATGAAATGGTTGACAAGACAAATAAGATATACGATAAAGCCATGGAACTTGCCGAGTCCCTTGAAAGGAAAGTCACAGTTCAGGAAGTTGCGGAATTTGCTTCCGTTTCCGAAGATGATGTTAAGGAAGCCATGGAGATCAGCGGATTTAAGATAGAAGTTATAGAAGATTACAGAGATAATGGCTAAACAGATTTACGAGGATTACAAATATTTTCTCCAGGATGTGTCTTACTTTTATGTGGGCAGTAAATACACATTAAAGGAGATCACCAAATGCGATGAGATAACCTATAAATTCCGCAAGGTTGTTGCGGAGAGCATCATACCTGCTTTTGATCCGGATGATACCCTTGAAACGGTTCTTTACTATCTGGGAGAAGATGATTTTGTTTTTCAGATCTTCAAGCAGATGGGAGCTTCCGTGAGGATAAGCATCAAAAGAAACAAGAAGCATCTGTTCGGTGCGGAAACGGAAGAGTATTCCACCGAATATATTAAGATCACCGATCTTGTTAAGATGAGCAAAGAGGAAAAAGAAAGTGCAGGCGTTTTGGTACAGGAATTAAAAGGCAGCAAACTGGCGCTGCTTACCGTATAAATACAGTATTTGGGAGACGGATATGCAAACTGAAAAATTAAGAAATTACGAACTCATTGAAAAATACGACCTGAAAGATATCGCGTCTGTAGGATACAGACTGGTTCATAAGAAGACAGGTGCTCGTGTCGCACTTATTGAAAATGACGATTCCAATAAGGTGTTCTGCATAGGCTTCAGAACTCCTCCCACGGATTCCACAGGTGTTGCTCATATCCTGGAGCATTCGGTTCTCTGCGGTTCCAAGGAGTTTCCTTTGAAGGATCCTTTTGTGGAGCTTGTTAAGGGATCCCTCAATACATTTTTAAATGCAATGACTTATCCCGATAAGACCGTTTACCCCATCGCAAGTACCAACGATGCGGATTTCAGAAATCTCATGCATGTTTATCTCGATGCGGTCTTTTATCCCAACGTATATAAAAATGAAAGCATCTTCCGTCAGGAGGGATGGCATTTTGAATACGATGATGAGGGAAAACTCATCATCAATGGTGTCGTATATAACGAGATGAAGGGCGCAAGGTCATCGGCGGAGGATATTATCAGTTCTGAGTCCATGTTCTCACTGTTCCCCGATACCGCTTACGGTGTGGAATCCGGTGGAGATCCCGATTTTATTCCCAGTCTTTCCTATGAGCAGTTCCTTGATTTTCACAAGAGGTATTATCATCCTTCCAACAGCTATATCTATATCTACGGCAATTCCGACATGCTTGCCGATCTTGAGTTTATCGACAGACATTATCTGTCCCGTTTCGATCACCTTGATATAGATTCTGAAATCAGACTCCAGGCTCCTTTTTCACAGCCTTCCAAGGTGATGAAGCAGTGTCCTCTGGCACAGGATGAAAATGCGGATGAGAATACTTTCTTTTCCGTTAATTTCGCATTGGATCCCGGTCTTGATGCCAAGACCAGGCTTGCATTCAGCATGATGGATTACGCCCTTGTATGCCATCCCGGTGCACCACTTCGTAAGATCCTTATTGAGCAGGGTGTTGTAAATGACGTATCCAGCCGCTTTGAGACTTCCGTAAGACAGCCTTACTACAGCATTATCGGTAAGGGTGCTCCCATGAGCATGGAGACCAGATTCGGACAGCTGGTTACAGAGACCATTGAAAATACCGTAAAGCGCGGATTTGACAAAAATGCCCTGAGAGCTGCCATCGATTCAGATGAGTTCCGTTACAGAGAAGCCGACTATGGCAGATTCCCCAAGGGACTTATGTACGGCCTGTCCATGTATGATTCATGGCTTTACGACGATGCAAAGCCCTTCGAATATATCGAAGCTGACGATGCGTATGATTTCTTAAGAGAAAATATAGATACCGGCTATTTTGAGAAGCTGGCAAGAAAGTACCTTATCGGTAACAAGCATAAGAGTTACGTCTGTGTACGTCCCACCGAGGGAGTTCTTGAAAGTAAGGAAAAAGAGCTTCGCGCTAAACTCGATACCCTCCAGGCAAGACTTACGGATGCAGAAAAGAAGAGCATCGAGACTGTTATAGCAGGTCTTGAAAAATTCAGGGATACTCCCGATTCCGAAGCTGCCATAAGATCCCTTCCCATGCTTAAGAGAGAAGATCTTAAGAGAGAAGCGGAGCCTTTTGTCAACGATATCACGGATATCGGAGGAACAAGATTTATATATCATAAGGTTGATACCAGGAAGATCGGTTATTTACGTCTTGCGTTTAATATCGATGCAGTGGGCAATGAGCTGATCCCCTATGTGGGACTTCTCAGGGATGTGCTCTGCATGGTGGATACCGAGTATCATTCCTATGAAGAGCTGAATCCACTTATTGACCTTAATATGGGCGGATTTTCCGTCTCCACCGAAGAATATTCCCAGGTTCATGAACCCGGAAAGTTCATTTCCCATTTTGAGGTAAGAGGAAAATTCTTCGATGAAAGAAGTGAAGATGCATTCTCACTAATGAGAGAAATAATCCTTACTTCAAAATTTAATAATTTGAAAAGAATTAAGGAAATCCTTGTGGAGATCAAGAGCAATATGCAGTCCGGACTTCTGTCCGCAGGTCATAATGTGGCATCTGCAAGAGCTCTTGCATCTGTTTCAAAGCAGGCTGCATACCGTGACATGATCAACGGTCTTTCCTATTACAGATTCATCTCTGCTCTTATCGATGACTTCGATAACCAGGCAGGAAATATACAGGAGAGCCTTAAAATTGCCTGCAGTTTTGTCTTCAGACCCGAGAATCTGACAGTTGATTTTACGGGAGACGAAGAGACCGCAGATCTTTTCAAGGCAAAGACCGCAGAATTTAAGGAAATGCTTTATGCAGAGAAACATCGTCCCATGAGAAGGAATATCGAACTTCTCAGAAAGAACGAGGGACTTACTTCTTCCGGACAGGTTGTTTACGTATGCAGAGCAGGCCTTTACAACAGACACGGTCTTGAATACACCGCCGCTTTGAGGGTCCTTAAAGTATTCCTCGGATATGATTATCTGTGGGTAAATGTAAGAGTTAAAGGCGGTGCTTACGGCGTCATGAATAATTTCGGGCTTACCGGTCCCGCATTTTTTGTTTCATACCGTGACCCGAACCTCACAAAAACCGTCGAAGTATATGAAGGGGCAGCAGAGGCAGTTGCAGCCTTCGATGCAGACGAAAGAGACATGACCAAACTGATCATAGGAACCGTAAGCGATATGGACATTCCACTTACTCCTGCGGCAAGAGGTTCAAGAAGCTACTCAGCCATTATGACGGGAACCACCATAGAGGATATCCAGAAGCAACGTGATCAGGTCCTTGACTGCACACCGGAGGATATCAGAAAGTGTGCGGAGTATATCAGGGAGTTTATGTCGGATAACAAGCTTTTCGTAGTAGGTAACGAAAAACTCATCCGTGAGAACGAGAAGCTCTTCGGAGTGGTTGAAAGTCTGCTGTAAAAACATCCGTTTACAGGAGGAATGATTATGAAAAAAATGAAAATGTTCAAAAAGCTTTTGCTTGGCACCGTCATCGGAGCAACCCTTCTTGCGGGATGCGGATCTGCGGATGCTGCTTCGGGCAATAGCAGTTATGCTGTATCCAACGCCACAGCAGGGGATTATTACGGCGGTGATTACAGCTATGCACAGGAAGAAGCTGCTTACGATATGGAATATGAATACGGATTCGATTCATATGATGTCGCCGAAGCCCCCAAGGAAGCAGATACAGGCAGCACCGCTTCATCTCCCAGAACCGTTGATACCAGCAGAAAGCTTATAACCACCGCTTATGTTGATGTAGAGACCAAGGAATTCGACAAGCTCTATGACGACATTGACAATTATGTAAAGGGTGCGGGCGGATATCTTGAGTCCATCAATACTTACAACGGAAGCCGTTATCACGGAGAAGTTGTTGAAAGACATGCAAACCTCACCGTCAGGATCCCTGCAGATAAGCTGGATGCATTCCTTGAAGAGATCGGAAATGCAGGAAACATTACCAACAGAACCCAGAACGTAGAAGATATCACCTTGACCTATGTTGATCTTGAAGCTCATAAGAAGACCCTTCAGGATGAGCAGGATCGTCTCGAGGAGTTCTTAAGAAATGCCGAGACCATCGAGGATATGATCTACATCGAGGACAGACTTGCAAATATCAGATATCAGCTTGAGAG
>JAEEGL014186377.1_pt1 | contig 14963 bp, 15 predicted proteins | sample 9134231 | NCBI WGS metagenome assembly JAEEGL01 (sample SAMN16246548, study PRJNA631951) | gut metagenome | biome: gut microbiome; feature: rumen; material: fiber-attached | host: Bos | place: Iran: Karaj | collected 2018-10
AGCTTCCTCAGCGCGCGCTCAAGCTGTTTGAGGAATACCCGGACAAGCGCGGCCCGGTGGAATGGTCGTTCAGATGGCTGTGGAACCAGCCTGAGGTTACGTGCGTGCTCTCGGGCATGAACAGCCTCGAAATGGTGGCCGAAAACTGCGGGATCGCGGACCGGGCTGAGGCAGGCGTCATGACCGAAAGCGATATGGCGCTTCTGGAATCCGTCGTAAGGGCTATAAACGCCGATATGCGGGTCGGATGCACCGGATGCCGATACTGCATGCCTTGCCCGAAAAACGTCGATATACCGGGCGTTTTCGCGGCTTACAACAGGGCGGCCTCCGACGGATGGCCGCGGGGCATGATGGACTATTTCATGTGCACGTCCATACGAAGCGATTACACGGGCGCCGCTAACTGCGTAAAATGCGGTAAATGCGAACAGCACTGCCCGCAGGGAATACATATCCGGGAGGAGCTCGAGAAGGCGAGAAAGTCTTTCGAGGGCCCGGTCTACAAGGTCGGCCGCGCCGTAATACCTAAGTTTATGCGCTACTAGTTAAATCAATAAATGCCCGACAGAAAAGGAGGATGCTTATGTCCGAAATGACTGGAGCGGAACGTATCGCGAGAAGGATACGCGTCGCGAAGGGTGAGGAACCCGCGGATCTTGTGATCAGGAACGCGCGGGTGGTGAACGTTTTCACGCGCTGCGTCGAAACGGCGAGCGTAGCGGTGGCCGACGGGATCATCGCGGGGGTTTATCCGGAAGGCGAGGAGATCGAAGGCAGGAAAGTGGTCGACGCCGAAGGGTGCTATATGATACCGGGGCTTATCGACGCTCACACGCACGTCGAGATGGCTTACGTTTCCGCCGTGCCTTTCGCGGAGGGGATAATCCCGTGGGGCACGACTACGGTAATGCTCGATCCGCACGACACTGTGAACGCTATGGGCAACGACGGTATGAAGATGCTGGCGGACGACCTTAAGGATACGCCGCTGAAGGTGCATCTGATGACGCCGCCTTGCGTGCCTTCGTCGCCGATATTCGAGGACGCCGGCTTCGAGGTAACGCTCGATTCGCTGAAGGAATCGATGGATTTTCCGCTCGTGCACGGCATCGCCGAGACGATGGATTTCGGCCGCGTGCTCAGGCAGGAGCCGGAGCTGATGAAGATGATCGCGTACGGCAGAGAGAACGGCATACTGTTCGACGGACACGCGCCGTGCGTGCTCGGACGGGACGCCATGGCTTACTTCGGGAGCGGCCCTATCCGCACCGATCATGAATCGATAAGCGTAGACGAGGCGTATGAGAAGTACGGTCTCGGCGTTCACGTTATTATCCGCCGCGGATCGCTGGCGGACCCGGTACACGCCGGAGAGCTTGTCAGCAGGCTTTCGGATACCTCGCGGCTTCTGCTCGCGACCGACGGCTGCATAAGCGTGAACGACATAGTAAACAAGGGCCATATGAACTACGCGCTCAGCCAGATCGTGGCAGAGGGCGTGGACCCGATGATCGCGGTACAGATGGCTACTATAAACGTCGCGAGGGCTCACCGCATCGACCACATGGTCGGCGCGATAGCTCCGGGACTTGAGGCGGACATGGTGCTGGTGGAGGACCTGAAGGAATTCATACCGCGCAGGGTATTCCTGAACGGCGAGGAGATACCGAAGGATTACAGGCTGCCGAGAAAGCCGTATCCGGAGCGCGCTCTGCATTCAATAAAACTGGCGCCGCTGACCGAAGACAGGCTTAAGATCGCGTACGCGGGCGATACCGCGAAGGTCAGAGCCGTTACATGCCTGGACGTTTCGCTCGCGACTACGATCGATATCGAGGAGATGAAGGCAGAGGGCGGCGAGATCGTTCCGGACCTCAGCCGCGACCTTCTGAAGGGAATAGTGCTCGAGCGCTACGGACGCGGCAAGGGCTTCAGCCTTGGCATAATCCGCGGGTTCGGCCTGAAGGAGGGCGCGATAGCGGGCTCGATCGGGCAGGATACGCAGAATATGGCCGCCATAGGCACGAACGACAGCGACATCTGCGCGGCCGTGAACGCCGTAACGGATATGCAGGGCGGAGTCGTTCTGGTATCGGGCGGCGAGATCAGGGCTAAAATTGAGCTGCCGATATTCGGCATAATGACCGACAAATCTTTCGTCGAGCTGGATAAGGACTTCGAGGCGTTCTACAAGGCGTACGGAGAGATGGGCGGCACGCTTACCGACCCGGTATTCACGCTCAGCCTTTTGCTTACGCTCGTAGTCATTCCTGAGGCGGGTCTTTCGAACCGCGGCCTGGTAGACGTTCTGGCGGGCAGATTCGTGGATCTGATCGTTGAGTAGTTCCGCGCGCCCGGGCAGGGCGCCGAAGAGGAAAGAACTCGAAAGTTATAACTTAAGTGCACTATTAAAAAAATATTTAATATAAGAAGGAGAGGTTATTTCTTATGGCTTTATCTGATGTACTGGCGGCTCTGGGCGGTTGTCTGGACGCCACCACGCAGGCCATTCTGGCCATGTCGTTCGGGTTCGCCATGATCCCGTCCGCTATCGCGTATCTGATCGGTATCGGCGGCGTCCTGGCGTTCAATCAGGTAGTTCCGATCTCGTTCCAGGCTGAGACTATAACTCTCGGCGGCACGATCGGACGCGACATCAACGAGCGCGTAACGATTATCTTCCTCGGCGGTCTCGTAATGACCGTAATAGGCGCGTTCGGATGGCTCGAAAAGGTAATGGACTTCGCCGGCGATGAGATCATCTGCGGAATGATGGTCGGCGTAGGCATCTTCCTCGGCAAGGTGGCTTTCGATCTCGTCAAGCAGAACAAGAAGCTTGGTACTGTTTCGATGATAGTCGCGATAATCACGTACGCGATCACCAAAGATCTCGTATGGACGATCGTATGCGGCGTAATCGTTACTTCCGTTGCGGCGAAGCTGATGAAGGAACCTGTGGAAGTTGACGAGGACAAGATCGTAACGACCAAGTTCAAGCTCCACAAGCTCAAGTTCAACTTCAACGTAGTGCGCGGCGCGCTGAGCGTTATCTGCCTCACGATCGGCGGAAACATCGCTTACGGCGGCATCACGGCCGACATCGCGGGCACTACGGCCAACGCGGACTTCATTTCGATCTACTCCGGTCTGGCTGATATGGTATCGTCGCTGTTCGGCGGCTCGCCGGTATCCGTAATCATTTCGGCGACCGCGGCTGCGGAACATCCTCAGCTTTCGGCGATACTGCTGATGGCGTTCATGGCTGTGATCCTGATCAGCGGACTTCTGTTCAAGCTGGCGAGACTCGTTCCGGTACAGGCGATCGCCGGAACTCTGTTCGTTCTCGGAATCTTTGTGACCATCCCTGACAACGCGGTGATCGCGTTCGGCTCGGGCGATGCGATCCTTACTCTCGCGGCGGCTGTAGCAGTAGGCGTTACGGCAATCGTTGACCCGTTCTTCGGGCTGGTAGCCGGTATCGCGGTAAGTTTCTTCGCGGGAACTGTCGGACTGTTCTAGAGCGGAGGCGTATAAGCAATGGCAGACAGAACATATCCGGTCGACATAAACGGCGTACACCGCGACCTGCCGATCGTGCGGCTCAGCGACAACCTGAGCGTCGCTTCGTTCGTCATACTCGGCGACTGCGAGGTCGTGGTAGCGGCGGCTGAAGCGATCAAAGACAGACTGCCGGAGGTCGATTATCTGGTCACGGCGGAAGCGAAGGGCATCTCGTTCGCTCACGAACTCTCGAGAGTGCTCGGCCATCCGAGATACATCGTCGCACGGAAGAGCGTTAAGGGGTATATGGTGCATCCTCTCGTCGTCGACGTCACTTCGATAACGACTCACGGGAGCCAGATGCTCTGCCTCGACGAAACGGATGCCGGGATGATCAGAGGCAAACGTGTGCTGCTCGTTGACGACGTAATATCCACCGGCGCCTCGATCGAGGCGATAAAGAAGCTGGCGGAAGAGGCCGGCGCGATCGTCGCGGGTAAGGCGGCGATCCTTACGGAGGGCGACCCGGAGGCGCATAAGGACGTTATAGCGCTCGGGAATCTGCCGCTCTTCGATTAGCTTCGGAAAGCGTTGAAAAGACCGCGCCCGGGGGAAATCATCCGCCGGGCGCGGGTTTTGAAGTATAAGGACAATGATCAGTAAAAAAGACGCGGTCGAAATACTCGACAGGCTGAAAAAAGAATATCCTGACGCGGGGTGCGCGCTCGATCATAAAAGCCTGTTCGAGCTGCTGATATGCGTCGTGCTCAGCGCCCAGACGACCGACGTGTCGGTAAACAGGGTGACTCCGGCGCTTTTCGCTGCGTATCCGGGACCTGAGGAGCTCGCGGCCGCGGATTCGGCGGACGTGGAGGAGATCATCCGCACTATCGGCATGTACAGGACCAAATCGAAGAACATAATCGCGCTCAGCAGGGAACTCACCGAACGGTTCGGCGGCGGGGTGCCTGATGATTACGATGCGCTCGTAAGCCTGCCCGGAGTAGGAAGAAAGACCGCGAACGTAGTGCAGGCGGTCGGTTTCGGGCATCAGCGGATAGCCGTGGACACTCACGTCTTCAGGCTGGCGAACAGGATAGGTTTGGTGAAGGAGCCTGACGTTCTGAAGACTGAGCTTGCGCTCATGAAGAAGCTGCCGGAGGACCGCTGGACGGAGGCGCACCACAGCCTGATATTCCACGGCCGCAGGACGTGCACGGCGAAAAAACCGGCGTGCGGAAGGTGCCCGATCGCTGAACTGTGCGAGAAGCACGGACTTTGAAGGGAATAAGACAGCTATGGGACTGATCTCCGGCGGTGACAATGAAATAATAGTGAGGCAGAAGCGCCTCGGAATGGCGTTTTTCAGCGCCTGGATCATGATCATAACCACGGTCCAGTGGATAATGGTCGACATGTATCTGCCCGCGCTTCCGCTGCTGAAGGAGTACTTCGGCGTTTCGGAATCGCTTCTGAACGTGAGCCTGAACTCGGGCATAATCGCGACGGCGGTCGGCACGCTCATAAGCGGCGCTCTGTCCGACAGATACGGCAGGAAGCCGCTTCTGCTGATCGGTCTTGCACTCAGCGCGGCGTGCTCGTTCCTCTGCGCTCCGGCGGAGAGCATTTCGACGATCATAGCGATGCGCGGACTCGGCGGCATCGGCGTCGGCTTCGCGCTCACCGTCACCACGGCGATGATGAAGGACAGCTTCCGCGGACAGCGCTTCCAGACGACTATGACGGTACTCCAGTCGGTCGCGCTGATTGGCCCGATATTCGCGCCGACGCTCGGCTCGATAGTAATAAACTATCTTTCGTGGCGCTACATCTTCATCATACTGGGCGCTGCCACGACGGCGACGATGGTGCCGATGTTCTTCGCGACAGAGACGATAGCGCCCGAGCAGCGCGTTTACGACGGTCTTCTGAAGGCTCTGCGCGGCACTGCGGAGGTGGCGCGCAACAAGCAGTTCATGCTTTTCCTGGCTGTGCTGGCGCTGTTCACGATACCGGTCTGGGCGTATATATCGACCAGTTCTTACGTTTATATGAACGACTTCGGCCTGAGCAACACGGCTTACGGCGTATTCTACGCGATCGGCGCCGTCACTTCGCTCGTGTCGCCGTTCATATATCTGGCGCTGACCAGAGCGATGGAGGTGCGGAAGGTAGTCCACATATCGCTTGCGGTACTGGCCGCGTGCGGACTTCTGATGCTTTTCCCGGGGAAATCGGGGCCTGCGGTCTTTCTGGTGTGCGTAATGCTGCTGATGATATCGGAGGGCATAATGCGTCCTCTCGGCATGGTGGTGCTGCTCGACGAATACTCGCACGCCGTGGGAGCCGCGAGCGCGCTGATGCAGTTCGTGCTGAACATAGTCGGAACGATCGGTACGGCGCTTGCCACGCTGGCGTGGTCGTCATTTGTGACAGGCGTTTCCGTTATAATACTGGCCTGCGTCGGTCTTGCCGCCGTATGCTGGATAACGATACTTTCGAAAGGCATGCTTAAGAAGAGCCTCGGCAGAAGGTGAGCGGGCGGCCTTCAATCTGATTTAATCAAAGAGATCTATGAGTATATTCCTTCAGCTTTTCACAACTTTTTTTAAGATAGGCGCGTTCACGTTCGGCGGCGGATACGCCATGATCCCGCTGATCCAGCACGAGGTCGTCGAAAACAAAAAGTGGATCACTGACGAAGACATCCTCGACATTGTGGCGCTCGCGGAGTCGACACCGGGCCCGATCGCCATAAACGCGGCGACGTTCATCGGCTGGAAGGTGGCCGGCACAAGGGGCTCGTTCTTCGCGACGCTCGGCACTGTGCTGCCGTCGTTTCTGATAATCCTCGCGATTTCCACAGTACTGACGAAATTCCAGGAGTTCACGCCTGTCAGATACGCGTTTATCGGCATTCGCGCCGGCGTTCTGGCGCTGATAATAAAGGCGCTGGTGAACATGTACAAAAAGTGCCCGAAGAGCCGCGCCGCCTACGTCATAATGGCGCTGGCGTTCATCGCGGTGGCGCTCCTTAAGGTCAACGTTCTGCTGGTTATAATCGGCTGCGCCGCTATCGGCTTTGCCGCATACAGACTGGCGGGAAGGAGTCCGGCATGATCCTTCTCGAGCTTTTCTGGGAATTCTTCAAGATAGGCCTGTTCACGTTCGGCGGCGGGTACGCGATGCTGCCGCTGATCCAGGCGTCGGTCGAGTCGAAGGGCTGGATGCCGATGTCGGACCTCGTCACGTTCATCGCGATAAGCGAGAGCACTCCGGGGCCGTTCGCCGTGAACATGTCGACGTATATCGGAAACGTCACAGCCGGCATTCCGGGAGCGGTATTCGCCACGCTCGGCGTGGTGATGCCGTCGTTCATCGTCATACTGATCGTCGCGCGCGTTTTCGAGGCATTTAAAACGAGCGAGCTGGTGCGCGGCGTGATGACCGGGCTCAGACCGGCCGTAGTGGGGCTTCTCGCTTCGGCGGCGCTTTCGATAGCTAACGCGGTGCTGTTCGCCGGAAGCTGGAGCGTCGGATCGGCCGACGCGCGCGTTCTGGCGCTGTCGCTTGCGATATTCGCGGTCTGCGCTGTTCTGGCGTTTAAAAAGAAGCACCCGATAATGATCGTGTGCCTGTCCGCGGCGATAGGCATCGCGGCAGGGTACGCGCTGGGGCTTTAAGAATAAAACCGTACTGAAACTGCGGTTGCCGGGACCGTCAGAATATGAAAAAAGCGTTTCCGGACGAACCGGAAACGCCGACATATCAGTCGTTATAACGGCGGGACGCCTCAGGCGCTCCGCTTTTTGTTTTTTCTGCCGTAAACGATAATCCAGCCTATAATACCGACCGGTAAAGCGCCCAGAAGGTCGAGCACCGAATGCTGTTTTATGAACAGCGTCGAGACGCAGATCAGAACGATCAAAATGATCGCGGCCGCCCGCATCTTCGGAGTTTCGAAGAACTTTATCCGCATCATGCAGAACAGCGATCCCAGCGCGCCCGCGACGTGCATAGAAGGGAACACGTTGGTCGGCGTATCCGTCGTATAGAGCCCGCGCACGAGCCGTGTTAAGAAGCGGTCGTTCGCGAACGTTTCCGGCCGCAGCTCCTGACAGCTCGGATATATGAGTATTATCGCGAAACAGATTATGCTCGCGACGATATAGTACTGTATAAGCCTGTGAAACTCCTCGGGTTCCCTGAAAAACGTGTAGCCTCCCAGCCAGAACGAGAGGACGATCCATCCGATATAGGGTATTACGAACAATTCGCAGAACGGTATCATATCGTCCAGCGCGCAGTGCATCACGTGATATCCGCCGGCCGGAACGAAGCTCTCGACCAGCGCGTAGGCCGCGAAATACGCCGGAAAGAACAGAAACATCCGTTTATATGGTCTGACCCTTAAGTTAGTCATCGCCTGTCCTTCCTAAGTCCTTTCTATTTGTTGACTACGTTGACCGGAGTGCCGGCGAGGTAGCTGCTGATGTTGCCCGCGAGGATGCTTACGAGGCGCTTTCTCGTCTCAAGGCCCTTCCAGCCCATGTGCGGCGTAAGCACTACGTTTTCCATGTCGTAGAGCGGGTTGTCCTGAGCCGGAGGCTCGGTTTCCTGAACGTCGAGTCCCGCGCCCGCGAGCTTGCCGCTTCTGAGCGCTTCGATAAGAGCCGGCTCGTCGATGAGCGGACCGCGCGACGTGTTCACGATGTACGCTCCGTCCTTCATCTTCGCGATCGTTCCGGCGTTGATTATATGTCTGGTGTCGTCGCTCAGCGCGCAGTGAAGCGTGACGTAGTCGGAGGAGGAGAGAAGCTCGTCCAGCGGCACGTATCTGAGCCCGTCGTCCTTAGGCGTGCGCGAGTACGCGAGCACGTTCATATCGAGCGCCTGCGCGATCTTCGCCACCTTGTGGCCGATGTTCCCGAGACCGATGATGCCGAGAGTCTTGCCGTTGAGCTCGGTGTGGCTCTCGTGGAGGTATTCGGTGAAGTTGGAGCGGTCGCCTTCGGCGAGCCTGCTCATCTGAACGCGCATTGTGGACGCGAGCATCAGCATCAGCATTATCGCGGTGTGAGCTACGCGCTCGGTGCTGTAAGCCGGTATATTGCAGACGGTTATCCCGCGCGCCTTGGCCGCGGCGAGATCGATGTTGTTGAAGCCGGTACCGGCCTCGCAGATCAGCTTTACGCTGTCCGGAAAGGCCGCGAGCAGATCGGCTCTTACGGGCATCTCCTTGGTGACGATGATATCGGCGCCGGCGATGCGTTCGAGCACCTGATCCCGCGCGGTGTCGTCGTATACGGTCACGTCGGACGAGAGCACGCTGAAATCCAGCTGTCCGTCGTAATTCATTTTCGCTCCGTTGAGCACGACTGTCTTATCGTTCATTGGTGGCTCCTTTCGGTCCTATTTAAGCAGCAGCACCGCGAAATACGCGGCGTAGCATAACAGCAATACGATGCCGGCAGGCCTGCCGAGCTTCTTCGAACGGAACGTGAAGAGCCAGAGCAGTACGGACGCTCCGATCGCGAATGCCATATCGACGCGGAAGCTCGCGGCGAAAGGCACCGTTGTGATCAGCGCCGTGGTACCCGTTACGAACAGGATGTTGAACAGGTTGCTGCCTACTATATTTCCGATGGCGATGTCGCAGTTTCCCTTGCGCGCCGCCGTAACGGAAGTGAAGAGCTCAGGCAGGGAAGTGCCGAGAGCTATTATAGTCAGTCCGATGAGTCTCTCGCTGAGCCCGAAAGCGCGGGCGATGCCGGTCGCGCCGTCGACGGCTATGTCGCTGCCGAGGATTATGAGTGCGAGTCCGATGATCGCGAGAAGAATGCTTTTCGGAAGCGGGGTATCGGCGGATTTCTGGTCCGGAACGTCTATGGCGTCCGGATCCTTCTTCGACATTTTCAGCAGGTAGAGAAGAAAGAGGACGAAGAGTACCCAGAGGATAACGCCGCCCCAGAAGTAGATCGCGCCGCTCAGGCCGAGGATCAGGAGCAGGAAGGTAACGCCGATCATGAACGGCATTTCGACCTTTGCCGTAGAATCTTTAACTGTAAGCGGAGCGATCACGGCCGATATACCGAGTATTATGAGTATGTTGAGAATGTTGCTGCCGACCACGTTTCCGATGGTTATGTCGGCGCTGCCCTTGAGGGCCGCGGTGATGCTCACAGCCGCCTCAGGAGCGCTCGTGCCCATGGCCACGATGGTCAGACCGATCACGAGCTGAGGTATGCCGAACCGCATGGCGATGCCGACGGCTCCGTCCACGAACCAGTCGGAGCCCTTGGCGAGCGCGACAAATCCGGCTATAAGCAATGCGAATGAAATCAGTAAACCCATTTGTAAACCCCTTAAAAACCGATTCGCGGCGCGCCTCTCAGCGCGCCGCGGCAGGTAAAACCTTTCTTTTGTGAGTTATCTCTTGTTCGAAGCGTTGAGAACGTTTCTGATCTTGTGCTGTACCATCGCCTTGATGGCGTCTCTGCCGGGGCCGAGGTACTTGCGAGGGTCGAACTCCTCAGGATGCTCTACGAAGACTCTTCTGATCTCAGCTGTCATAGCGAGTCTGAGGTCGGTATCGATGTTGACCTTGCATACGCCGTGCTTTACGGCTTCGAGGATCATCTCTTCGGGAACGCCCTGAGCGCCCGGGATGTTTCCGCCGTACTCGTTGCATCTCTTTACGAATTCAGGGAGCACTGTCGACGCGCCGTGGAGCACGAGCGGTGTATCCGGAATCAGGGAGTGGATGACCTTGAGTCTTTCGAAGTCGAGGTACGGATCGCCCTTGAACTTGTACGCGCCGTGGCTTGTGCCGATCGCGATCGCGAGCGAGTCAACGCCGGTCTTCGCGACGAATTCGGCGGCCTCCTGCGGATCGGTGAACTTCGCCGAACGTTCGTCGACGCTTACGTTGTCCTCGACGCCCGCGAGCTTTCCGAGCTCAGCCTCTACGACGACGCCCTTTGCGTGAGCGTACTCAACGACTTCCTTTGTCATCTTTACGTTTTCGTCGAAAGGATGCTTCGAGCCGTCGATCATTACGGAAGTGAAGCCGTCGTCGACGCACTTCTTGCAGATCTCGAAGTCCTCGCCGTGGTCGAGGTGCAGGCAGATATCGAGGCCCGTGTCTTCGATAGCCGCTTCAACGAGCTTTACAAGATAAACAGGCTTGGCGTATTTTCTCGCGCCCGCCGATACCTGCAGGATCAGAGGAGCGTTTTCCTCTTTGGCGGCGTCAACGATACCCTGGATTATTTCCATGTTGTTGACGTTGAAAGCGCCTACGGCGTAGTCGCTGGTCATCGCTTTCGCGAACATTTCTTTAGAAGTTACAAGTGCCATTTCCGATACCTCCCTGTATATTTTTATATTTGAAAATCATTTATAGGCGTTTTAAAGTCCCGGTTTGATTATGTAGCTCATTACTTCCTCAGGAGTGGAGTCGGCCGGCATTATGAAGTTGCCGGTCTTTATCTGGGTCGAGATGCCCAGCTCCTCGGCGAGGTTTATGAACTGCTCCGTGGATTCGAAAAGTCCCACGTCCACGAACTTCTGGGCTATCGTCGTTACCGATTCACCCGGGTTGATGTATATCGCGTAGAGCTCGACGTCGTCCGTTATCGCTGGATCTGTCGCGACGCCCGGCTCAGTACCCTCGACCGGAAGCGTTTCGCCGCTCTGGTCGCCCGTAAGCTCGGATACCGCCGCGCTGTCCGCAGCCGCCTGAGCCGCCGCGTAGGAAGGGTAGCTGACTATCGCCTGAACGCGGAACAGTATTATAACGGCCGCTACAATAAAAATGACAAACGCGATAAATATATCGTTTTTGTCGTAGAAAAAGTCTTTGATTCTTTCCATCCCATTCACCTCTCATATCACTTTACCATAAAAACGGCAAAACGGCAATTACGGCAATCGATGAATATTAACTTTTCTTTACATATGCTCCGGACTCACATTTTGCGCGCGGAATATGGTATACTACTACAGATTTGTTTGCAGAACAGTGCGCTTTCGGAAGGCGGCAGCGAATGGTTAAGATAACGATCGGCCCGAACGAGGGCGGACAGCGGCTGGACCGCTTCCTCCGCAAGTACCTCCGGAACGCGCCGCTCAGCAGGATCTACAAAGCTATACGGAAAGACGTCAAACTCAACGGGAAGCGCGCCGACGCGGAGACGATGCTGAGCGAGAACGACGAGATCGCGCTCTACATCCCGGACGACGAGCTCGCGGAGATGACGCGCGTCGAAAAGACTCAGGCTTCCGGAAGACAGTTCAGGGTGGCGTACGAGGACGACGACGTTCTGATCGCCGTAAAGCCGTTCGGACTTCTGACGCACGGCGACGCGTCCGAAAAAAAGCGTACGCTCGCGAATCAGGTCATCAACTATCTGACCGAAAACGGAGACTACGACCCGCGCGCCGAGAGGACGTTCGTGCCGTCGCCCGTAAACAGGCTCGACAGGAACACTACCGGGCTGGTGCTTTTCGGAAAGAACTACGCGTCGCTCAAAGCGCTCGCGAAGATGATCCGGGAGCGCGGATACGTGAACAAATACTACCTGACGGTCGTGAAGGGGAATCTCAGGGATGAGCTCGTCCTGCGCGACAGGATGGTCAAGGACAGCGAAACGAATACAGTAAAGGTCACCGACGCCGATACCGGAGACGGAAAACTCATGGAGACGATAGCGAGGCCTCTCGCTCACGCGAAGGGGTACACGCTGGTCGAGGTCCAGCTCGTGACCGGAAGGACGCACCAGATACGCGCGCACCTCGGAAAGGCCGGATATCCGGTGGCGGGGGACGCGAAGTACGGAAACAGGCGCGTAAACGAATCGATGGCCGCCGCGTACGGACTGTCGACACAGTTCCTCCACGCGTATAAGCTTGAATTCACTGACGCGTGCGAGCCGCTGGAACACCTCGCGGGGCTGACTGTAACGGCGCCTCTGCCGCCGCAGTTCGCGGAGCTCGCGAAGGGCATATTCGGAGAAAAAACCGCCGCGCCGTACACCGACACAGAAGTAAACCGGCGCGAAAAATAACGATACAACCGGAGAATACAACGACATGAAAGAATGGATCAGGGACATAGCCATCGCGGTAGTGATCGCTCTCGCGATACTGGCGTTCATAAAGCCGACGATAGTAAAGGAGACCTCGATGGAGAACACGCTGCACTCCAACGACTACGTATTTGTGAGCAAGCAGGCGTACAAGATATTCGGAGATCCGGAGGTCGGCGACATAATCGTGTTTAAAAGTGACATCGAGGGCGCGAACGGCAAGAACAAGCTTCTTATCAAGCGCGTTATAGGACTGCCGGGCGACACGATAAGCATTTCCGCGGGACTCGTTTACAGGAACGGAGAGGCGCTCGACGAGCCTTACACTAAGGACGGCTTCACTACGGGCGACGCCGGCGAAAAGACTGTTCCGGAGGGCTATCTGTACGTTCTCGGAGACAACAGGATCGTAAGCCTCGACAGCAGATATGACGAGGTCGGTTTCATCGACATCGACGACGTTGTCGGCAAGGCGTTTTTCAGGCTCTACCCGTTCAGCAGCATGGGAAGGCTGAACTAGCGCGCGAGGGGGACACGAAAGCCTGCCGAAAGCCGATTTCGGCCGCAAAAGGGGACAAACGGTAAAAGGGGAAATCATCCGATGGGAGAAAAGAAAAGACAGAGAAAGCTCGCGGCGGCGAATAAAAAAGCCCGCCACGACTATTTCATAGAAGAGACGTACGAGACCGGACTCGTGCTTACCGGCACCGAGATCAAATCGATCCGCGGCGGCAAGGTGAGCATCAAGGAGAGCTACGCCAAGATCGAGCGCGGCGCGGTTATAGTTTACGGAATGAATATCAGCCCGTACGAGCAGGGCAACCGATTCAACGTCGATCCGCTCAGGCCGCGCAAGCTGCTGCTCCACAAGCAGGAGATACGCAAGCTGATCGGCTATACGACGATGAAGGGCATGACGCTTGTGCCGCTGACCGTATACATCGACGAGAACGGCAGGGCCAAGATGGAGCTGGCCGTAGCGAAGGGCAAGAAACTCTACGACAAGCGCGAGACGCTGGCGAAGAAGGACGCCGAACGGAAGATGCAGAAGGCGGTCAAGGATTACGCGAGAAGGTAAGCTTTTCCCGGAGCGCGCCGCACGGACGCGATGCGGGCGAACTGTGAACAAAGCGGTTTAATTGTTTCTGAACACGCAATAATATTGTCACCGAAGCGTAACACAAAACGTTTGAGTTTTATGTTATGATATATCCGTAAAAGGGTATAATTAGTATTGTAAATCAAGGCGTTCCGGACGTTAGTACGGCCGGTGAGCCCGGTTTAAATAATAAGTTAATGGGGATGTAAAGGTTTCGACGGGGGTGTAGAATCAGGATAAGCGAGCCGCAGTTTGTCCGGTCTGCGTTAAAAAGGACACGTTAAATACAAACGCTAAAAATACAAAAGTAAATTACGCATTCGCAGCTTAAGCGCTGCCGCGTCGTCGGCCCGGGATCACCTGCAGTTCCGGAATCCGGCGCCAGACATGCAGGAAAACGCCGCGCGAGTTCCCGGTAACGCGGCGGAACCACGGGATAGCTGAGCTTTCAGCCTGCCAACGGGCGGTCTGCGAGGCGAAACAATAAAACATTGGCTGCGCTCGGAGAAAATTCTGTGGAAATGCTTTCGGACGCGAGTTCGACTCTCGCCATCTCCACCACAAACAAAGACAGGGCCTCGCGCCCTGTCTTTTGTTTGTTTTGAAATCGAAGAGAGTCGAACTCGAAAGAGCGCGAACGTACAGCGCGGCAGTCCGGTGAACTGCCGCGCAGGGAGCGGGTCAAGCCGACCGAACGGGGAGGCGCAGACCGGCGATTTGCGCAGCAAAGCGCGTAACTCTCGCCATCTCCACCATAAAAGGACGGTAATTCTGATAGAATTGCCGTCCTTTTTCATTTATGCTACGATAAACGCAAGAGCAGGGCCGAAGGGCTTGTCTGCGCCGGTGGATGATCGGTAAACGAAAAGACAAATCGAGGTTTGTGGAGGTGAATCAGAAATGAGACTGGACGAAAAATGGATTTATGCACATCTTCCCAAAGAACTGGCAGACCAACAGATAGACTGCTTCTCCGGAGAGTATCTTGACGGCTTGACCGTTATGCATGAAGGCGAACGCGGAGGAGACGACGTCATCGTTTACAGGGCGAAAGATGAAGAAGATCTGCGCTGGTGGCAGCTTGAACAGGTGTGCCGCTTTATCCATGAACCGGACCCGCCTGCGCGGAAAAGCTGGCGTTATTACAGACATCACGCCGAAGACGGCAAATGGTTATATACAGAGCGCAGGAACTACGATTATAACGCCATTGAAGACCCCCGGCTTTATGGGTTCGAATGTTTCCTGAGGGTGCTGCATTACGGGTTCCC
>JAEEGL014708923.1_pt1 | contig 14963 bp, 26 predicted proteins | sample 9134231 | NCBI WGS metagenome assembly JAEEGL01 (sample SAMN16246548, study PRJNA631951) | gut metagenome | biome: gut microbiome; feature: rumen; material: fiber-attached | host: Bos | place: Iran: Karaj | collected 2018-10
ATCGTTATCTTCGGATCTTTTCTGGGTGGGAGCCAGCGACCGCCGTCTGGCACTGTTCGAAAATATGTATCCGCTGACGAATGGAGTCACTTATAACTCCTACGTCCTGACCGATGAAAAGACCGTTCTTCTGGACACCGCCGATGCCTCCGTGAGCACGCAGTTCTTCGAAAACGTGCAGAGAGTGTTGGCCGGCCGGACGCTGGACTATATCATCGTGAACCATATGGAGCCCGACCACGCCGCGACACTGGGAGAAGCGCTTGCGCGTTACCCTGAGGCGAAAATCGTGACGACCGCAAAGGCCAAAACGCTGATCGGCCAGTTCTTCGATGCTCCGGCTGACGACCGCCTGATCCTGGTCAAGGAAGGCGATACTCTCGTCACCGGTTCGCATACGCTGAAGTTCGTGATGGCTCCGATGGTCCACTGGCCCGAAGTCATGGTCACCTACGACGTGACAGCCAAAACTCTTTTCTCCGCCGACGCGTTCGGTACCTTCGGAGCGTTTAACGGCCCGATCTACGCTGACGAGCAGGATATCGAGAACGACTGGCTGCCCGAAGCCCGCCGCTACTACACCAATATCGTGGGCAAGTACGGCCCGCAGGTGACCGCCCTCCTGAAGAAAGCTTCCGTTCTGGATATTCAGATGATCTGCCCGCTGCACGGTCCTGTCTGGCGCAGAGATCTTGGCTGGCTGCTCGGCAAATATGCGCAGTGGGGCAGCTACACGCCGGAGGAGAAGGGCGTGCTCATCATAGCGGGTTCGATCTACGGCCACACGATGGAGGCGGCATCTCTGTTCGCCTCGAAACTGGCCGACGCGGGCGTTACCAACGTGCGTCTGTATGATGCCGCGTCCACCGATCTGTCCCTGCTCGTGGCCGAAGCCTTCCGTTTCAGCCATCTGGTATTTGCGAGCGCCACCTACAACAACGGGATCTTTACTCCGGTGGAAACGCTGCTCACCGATCTGGCCGCGCACAACCTGCAGAACCGTACAGCTGCCGTCATCGAGAACGGTTCCTGGGCGCCGGTCGCCGGCAAACTCATCCGGGAAAAGCTCGCCGGGATGAAGAACATCACGATCCTGGAGCCTGGCCTCACCATCCGTTCTGCGCTGAAAGAAACACAGATCGCGGAGATCGAAGCCCTTGCGGCTGCTGTAGCGGAAAGTCTGACAAAAGAATAAAGAAGAAAAAATCCCCGACAGGCAATCGTAACCGGTGCCTGCCGGGGTATTTTTGTGCAGATCGCGGCCTCGCCGTCAGCAAATTATACAAAAACACAGAGATGCCCGGCAGCTTCCGCCGCCTGAAGATCTCTGTGCGTTTATGTTTCCTTCTTCAAATGCCCGGAGGGGCACTCAAAGCTTACCCCTGTCTCTGCTTATGCTTGGGATTGACACAGATCACCATGATTTTGCCTTTTCTCTTGATGATCTTGCACTTCTCACACATAGGTTTTACAGATGCGCGCACCTTCATTTCGAACACTCCTTTCTGGACCCCGGAGGGCCGTGAAATACCACCGGCCGAAGGCCTTTAGAATTCGTTTGACATCCGGTTATGGCCGAAGACGGCAGGCCGGCTGCCTTTTCATGCATTCTTGACGGCCTTACTTGGCGCGCCAGATAATACGTCCTTTGGACAGATCGTACGGGGACATTTCGATGGTAACCTTATCTCCCGGTAAAATCTTGATAAAATTCACGCGAAGCTTTCCGCTCAGATGGCAGAGCACCTGATGCTTGTTCTCCAGCTCCACCTTGAACATTGCGTTGGGAAGCTTATCCACCACTACGCCTTCAAACTCGATAGCGTCCTTTTTTGCCAAAGCTGATCCTCCTCCAGTATTCCACACTCAATCCACCAGGGTGAGCACTTCACAGCCTTCATCCGTGATCAGGATCGTGTTCTCATAATGAGAGGCGATCGATCCGTCACAGGTAAGCACCGTCCAACCATCATCGAGCACTTCCACCGCCGGATGACCGGCAGTCAGCATCGGCTCAACAGCCAGAACCATACCGCTCTTCAGAAGCGGTCCGCGGCCGATGGGCTTGTAATTCGGGATCGCGGGATCTTCATGAAGATCCGCGCCTACCCCGTGCCCTACGTAATCTCGAACGATCCCGCAGCCGTACTCCTTCGCCTTCTTTTCCACACCGGCACAGATCTCATGCAAATGGTTTCCGGCTTTCGCGTGTGCGATGCCCGCAAAGAAGCTCTCCCTCGCGGCCTCGATCATAAGCTTTGCCTCATCGGAGACCTCGCCGACAGGATAGGTGCGGGCGCCGTCGCCGTGGAACCCGTTCAGACAGGCTCCCACGTCAATGCTGATGATCTGGCCCTCACGAAGAATCTGCTTCTCCGAGGGAATGCCGTGGATCACGCAGTCGTCGACCGAGGCACAGACAGAAGCCGGAAAGCCGCCGTAGTTCAGAAACGACGGAGTGGCTCCATAGCTTCGGATGATATCCTCCGCTATTTTATCCAGATGTTTCGTGGATACACCGGGCTGAACATAAGGCTCGATATCCTTCAGCACGCGTCCTACGATATAGCAGGACTTGCGGATCTTCTCGATCTCATCGGGACTTTTAACGATGATCGCCATGTACTTACTCCCTTTCCGCGAGCGCGGCAAGAATCGCTTCGGTGACCTGTTCGGGCGCGAGCGTGCCGTCCACCGTGACGAGGAGGCCTTTTTCACCGTAATAGCCGATCAAAGGAGCTGTTTGGTCATGATAGACCTTCAGGCGGTTTTTCACCGTTTCGGGCTTATCGTCCTCGCGAACGATGAGTTTGCCGCCGCAGCGGTCGCAGATACCGGCAGCAACCGGCGCCTTATAAGCCGTATGATAGGGTTCTCCGCAGTCGGGGCACACCATGCGCCCGCTCATGCGGTCGACGATCACTTCGTCCTCCACATGGATGTTCACGGCTGCCGTGAGCTCCACGAGCTTGTCCAGAGCATCGGCCTGGGCCAGCGTACGGGGGAAACCGTCGAGGATGAATCCGTTTTCGCAGTCAGGCTGCGACAGACGATCCGCTACCATACCGATGGTCAGCTCGTCGGGAACCAGCAGTCCTTTGGAGATATAGCTGCCGGCTTCGACGCCCAGAGGGGTGTTTCCGCGGATATTGGCCCGGAAGATATCTCCGGTGGAAATATGCGGAACACTGAGTTTTACCGAAAGGTTCGTGCTCTGGGTGCCCTTGCCGGCACCCGGAGCTCCTAAAAGAACTAATTTCATTCTGAACCTTCTTCCTTAGCGGAGGAAGCCCTTGTAGTGACGCGTCACCATCATGCTCTCCACCTGTTTCACTGTTTCCAGCGCGACGCCGACAACGATGAGCAGCGAGGAACCGCCGATATTCAGGTTGTCGATATTGAAGATGAAGGACAGGATGATGGGCAGCGCCGCCAGGATCGCAAGGCCGATCGCTCCGATGAACGTGATATACTTCACGACCTTCTTGATGTACTCGAAGGTGGGGCGTCCGGGACGGATACCGGGGATGAAGCCGCCGTTTTTCTTCATGTTTTCGGCAACTTCCATAGGATTGAACGTAATGGAAGCGTAGAAATACGTAAACAGAATGATGAGAACGATGTACAGCACCGCGCCGAAGGGATGCCTGGTGTTAAGCCAGGTAAGCACTCCTCCCCAGAATCCGCTCGCATTGGAGGTGAAGAAACTGGTGATGATCTGCGGGAAGCTGATGATGGAGATGGCGAAGATGATGGGGATAACGCCCGTCATATTCACTCGGATCGGGATATTGGTGCTCTGACCGCCGTACTGCTTGCGGCCCTGCATTCTCTTGGCGTACTGCACCGGAATGCGGCGCTCGCCCAGGGACAGCAGTACCGTGAAAGCAACGATGACGACGAACAGGACCACGATGATCGCGATCGCCCACTTGTTCTCATAATTGATCAGCGTCGTGAGAGCCGAAGGCACGCGGGACAGGATATTCACCATAATGATCAGGGAAATACCGTTGCCGACACCGCGCTCGGTGATGTTCTCACCGATCCACATGACGAAAGCCGTACCGGCGGAGAACGTGATCACCGACACGATGACAGCCCACGCGAGGCTGACCTTGACGGATCCGTACTGGGAGAGGATCGTGTAGGAGATGCCGAAGGCCTGGATCAGCGCCAGCGCCACCGTCAGATAACGGGTGTACTGGGAGATCTTCTTGCGTCCGGCTTCTCCTTCCTGATTCAGCTCTTCCAGGCGGGGGATCGCGATGGTGAGCAGGCTCATGATAATGGACGCGTTGATGTAGGGAGTGATACCCATGGCGAACAGGTTCATGTTGCTGAACGCGCCGCCGCTCATAGCGTCAAACAGAGCCAGGACTCCTCCGGAAGTGGAGAAATAGGCGCTGATCAGACTGGAATCGATGAACGGACTGGGCATAGTAGAGCCCAGACGCACCAATGCCAGCATCAGCAGTGTGTAGAGGATTCTTTTTCTCAGTTCGGGAATCTTCCATGCGTCTCGAATTGTCTGAAACAACCTAACCGCCCTCCTTTACTAAACTAGGGTTTCGCTTGATCAGTTCTCTTCAACGCTTCCGCCGGCAGCCTCGATCTTGGCTCTGGCGCCCGCGCTGACTGCCGTAACCTTTACGGCAAGCTTCTTCTCGAGCGTTCCGTTGCCCAGAACCTTAACGCCGTCCCGGGGATTGGAGATGACACCCTTTTCAACCAGGGCAGAAATGGTGACCGTTTCGCCGTCTTCGAATACGTTCAGACGATCGACGTTGATGGAAACGATTTCCTTGGTGTTGCGGTTGGTGAATCCGCGCTTGGGCAGACGACGGTACAGAGGCATCTGACCGCCTTCAAAACCCAGACGGACACCGCCGCCGGAACGAGCCTTCTGGCCGTTCGCGCCGCGTCCTGCGGTCTCGCCGTTACCGGAACCCTGACCGCGGCCAACGCGCCAACGATTCTTCTTTGCACCCTCAGCGGGCTTCAGATCTGATAATTTCATTAGGCTCCCTCCTATTACTCTTCGATCTCTTCAACCTTGACCATGTGGGAGATGTGGGCAATGGCGCCGCGCTGAGCGGCATCATCCGGCACCACGATGGTCTGGCCAAGCTTCCGAAAGCCGTACGCCTCAACGATGCGGCGGTTCTTCGGATTCGATGCGATAACCGATTTGATCAGGGTGATCTTCAACTTTTTAGCCATTGTCGAATACCCCCTTACCTTACGATGTCCTGAACGGACTTGCCGCGGATCGCCGCGATCTCTTCGGGAGTACGAAGAGCATGCAAGCCCTCAAACGTAGCGGCAACAACGTTGTTCTTGTTGTTGGAGCCCAGGGACTTGGTACGGATATTGCGGACGCCCGCAAGCTCCAGGATCGCACGGGCCGGGCCGCCGGCGATGATACCGGTACCTTCGGGTGCGGCCTTCAGCAGCACGGAAGCGCTTCCGAAATTGCCAAGAATGTCGTGGGGAATGGAGCCGTTCTCGGTGACGGCGATGGTGACCATCGCCTTCTTGGCGGCTTCTTCACCCTTGCGGATGGCTTCGGGGATCTCAATGGCCTTGCCCAGGCCAAAACCGACATGACCGGCCTTGTCTCCGACGACCACCAGCGCAGTAAATCTCATGTGACGTCCGCCTTTAACCGTCTTGCTGACGCGCTTGATGGTAACGACGGTGGACGTTAACTCACCCAACGTGTTGGGATCGATTCTATCCTTTCTCATGTAACTGCCTCCTAAATTTGATAACTCGTACCTTACGTTCCTTAGAACTGTAAGCCGGCCTCTCTGGCTGCATCGGCCAGGGCCTGAACTTTTCCGTGGTACAGGAATCCGCCGCGATCGAACACAACTGTCTGAATGCCCTTTTCCAGAGCACGCTTGGCAATGGCGGTACCAACCGCCGCAGCCGCTGCGACATCGTCAGTCTTTTCGATCTGCGCCTTCACTTCTGCATCCAGCGTGGAAGCAGCTGCCAGCGTAACACCCTTGCTGTCATCGATGATCTGCGCGTACATATGCTTGTTAGAGCGGAACACGGCGAGACGAGGCTGCTCAGGGGTGCCCACAAGATGGCGGCGCATTCTATAATGCTTTTTCGTACGAACCGCTTTTCTGGAAACCTTACTAGTCATTGCTCACCCTCCCTTATTTACCGGTCTTGCCGACCTTGCGCAGGATCGTCTCGTTGGTATACTTGATACCCTTGCCCTTGTACGGCTCAGGCGGACGCTTGAAGCGGATCTCAGCGGCATACTGACCGACTCTCTCTTTATCGATGCCCTTAACGGTGATCTTGTTGCCTTCGACAACAGACTCGATGCCGTCGGGATCGATCATTTCAACGGGATGAGAATATCCCAGCGCCAGCACGAGCTTGTTGCCCTGCTTGGACGCTCTGTAACCAACGCCGTTGATCTCCAGCTCTTTCTTGAAGCCTTCGGTAACGCCTACTACCATATTGTGCAGCAGCGCACGGGTAAGGCCATGCAGAGCACGGTTCTCCTTCAGATCGTTGGGACGCTTTACTACTACGTGACCGGCTTCCTGCTCGAAAGTCATCTGGGCGGGCATCTGCTTTTCCAGGGTACCCTTGGGGCCTTTAACGACCACATAGTTGGTATCGGAAATGCTGACTTCGACCCCGGCCGGGATGACAACAGGCAATTTTCCAATTCGACTCATAACCTTTTCCTCCCTCGCTTACCAGACAAACGCGAGCACTTCGCCGCCGACGTTCAGCTCTCTGGCTTCCTTGTCGGTGATGATGCCTTTGTTCGTAGAAATGATCGCGATTCCGAGGCCGTTAAGCACCTTGGGCATATTATCCTTGCCGGCATATACCCGAAGACCGGGCTTGGAAATTCTCTTCAGGCCGGTAATCACTTTATCGTTCTTGTCTTTGCCGTACTTCATCGTGATGCGGATGGTGCTGAAATTGCCTTCCTTCACGATCTCGTACTTGCGAATATATCCTTCTCTTACCAGAATGTCGGCAATGGCCTGCTTGGTTTTGGAAGCAGGAACATCCACCGTATCATGTTTGGCTGTATTTCCGTTTCGGATACGCGTCAGCATATCCGCGATAGGATCGCTCATCATCATGTAGATCGGACCTCCTTTTTATTCAGCTTCTTACCAGCTGGCCTTTTTCACACCGGGAATCTCGCCCTTGTAGGCCAGTTCACGGAAGCAGATACGGCAGACGCCGTACTTGCGAAGCACCGAATGAGGACGACCGCAGATCTTGCAGCGCGTATAGGCGCGGGTAGAGAACTTGGGCTTGACAGTCCCTCTCTGCTGCTTGATAATCATAGACTTTTTAGCCATGTTTGTCTCCTCTCTTACTTGGCAAAGGGCATACCCAGAAGGGTAAGCAGCTCTTTGGCTTCTTCATCGGTCTTAGCCGTAGTTACAAACACAACGTCCATTCCGCGGACCTTATCGATCTGATCGTAAGAAATCTCGGGGAAGATCAGCTGCTCACGGATGCCCAGGGCATAATTGCCGCGGCCATCGAAGGAGTCGCCGCTCACGCCGCGGAAGTCGCGGACGCGGGGAAGGGCGAGGCTGATCAGACGGTCGGCGAAATCGTACATCTTGTCGCCGCGCAGGGTTACCTTGCAGCCGATGTTCATGCCTTCACGAACCTTGAAGTTCGCGATGGACTTCTTCGCCTTGGTGATGATGGGCTTCTGACCGGTCACGATCGTCATATCATGGACCGCGTTCTCAAGAGCCTTGGGATTTTCCTTGGCTTCGCCGACGCCCATATTGACAACGATCTTGTCGAGCTTCGGAACCTCCATGATGTTCTTGTAAGCGAACTTTTTGATCATGGCAGGAACGACTTCGTTATTGTAGAAATCTCTCATTCTGTTCGTACTCAACGCTTATTCCTCCTTAATCCACGGTTTTACCGGACTTCTTGGCAAAGCGGACCTTTTTGCCGTCCTCCGTGCGAACACCCAAGCGGGTAGGAACACCGTTCTCGCAGTACATCACGTTGGAGATATGGATGGGGGCTTCCTTCTTGACCAGTCCGCCCTGGTTCATGCCGCCCTGCGCCTTCTGATGCTTAGTCACAATATTGACGCCTTCAACGATAACGGTTTCGTTCTTGGAATCCACAGCCAGGATCTTGCCCTGAGCGCCCTTATCGGTACCGGCGATCACAACGACCTGATCGCCCTTTTTCAGTTTCATTTTAGCCATTTTTCTCCTCCTTACAGAACTTCCGGAGCGAGAGACAGAATCTTCATATACTTCTTCTCGCGGAGCTCACGGGCGACGGGTCCAAAGATACGGGTCCCGCGCGGATTCTGATCTTCCTGGATAATTACGGCCGCATTGTCGTCGAAACGCACGTAAGCGCCGTTCTTACGACGGATGGGCTGCGTGGTGCGAACCACGACTGCCTTCACAACATCACCCTTCTTGACCACACCGCCGGGCGTTGCTTCTTTGACCGTAGCAACGATCACATCGCCGATGTGAGCATATTTATGGGTGGAGCCGCCCATGACACGAATGCACAGAATTTCTCTGGCACCGGTATTGTCGGCGACTTTCAATCTGGTTTCCTGTTGTACCATGACTGATACCTCCTTATACGATTAAATACCGATACCTTACTTAGCCTTCTCGACGATCTCCACCAGACGCCATCTCTTGCTCTTGGACAGCGGACGGGTTTCCATTACGCGAACGCGATCGCCTACGCGGCACTCGTTGTTCTCGTCATGAGCCTGAAGCTTGTAGGTTCTCTTAACGATTTTCCCATACAGGGGATGCTTAACGTTGTTGACCACGCTGACGGTGATGGTTTTATCCATCTTGTCGCTGGTGACCACGCCGGTCATGGTCTTTCTGATATTTCTTTCTGCCACTTCGAATTCCTCCTTCTGTCGTATCCGCTTACTCAGCAGCCTTCTGCGTGAGAACGGTCTGGATACGAGCGATATTGCGGCGCACCTCTTTGATCCGGGCCGTATTGCTCAGCTGATTGGTGGCATTCTGAAAGCGAAGATTGAACAGCTCTTTCTTCGCGGAAACCAGTTCCATTGCCAACTGCTCGGTGGTCTTTGCTTTTAATTCGTCTAAATAGTTATTCACTCTTGTTCACCATCCTGTTCTCATTCGGCGGCGGCGACCTTTTCACCGGTCTTCGCGTCTACGACCGCGTCCAGATCCGCCTTGGAATAGATCTTGCAGCGGACGGGGAGCTTGTGCATGGCAAGGCGGAGAGCCTCGCGGGCAACGTCCTCGGGAACGCCGGCAATCTCAAACATGACGCGACCGGGCTTAACAACGGCTACCCAGTACTCGGGCGTGCCTTTACCGGAACCCATTCGGGTCTCGGCGGGCTTGGCCGTAACGGGCTTGTCGGGGAAAATCTTGATCCAAACCTTACCGCCACGACGTACGAAACGGGTCATGGCAACACGGGCGGCCTCGATCTGAGCGGAAGTGATCCACGCGGGATCCTGACTTACCAGGCCGAACTCACCGTAGGAGATACGGTTGCCGCGAAGGCACTTGCCGGCCATAGAGCCGCGGAACTGCTTGCGGCGCTTTACTCTTTTAGGCATTAACATTACTTGTCGCTCCCTTCCTTAGGTGCGCGCTCGGGGAGCACTTCACCATGGTTGATCCATACCTTTACGCCAAGCTTGCCGTAAGCGGTACGAGCCTCGCAGAAGCCGTAGTTGATGTCGGCACGCAGGGTAGCCAGCGGAATATTGCCCTCGATATAATGCTCGGAACGGGCGATCTCAGCACCACCTACACGGCCGGCGACCATGATCTTGATGCCCTTGGCGCCGCTCTTCATCGTGCGGCCCATAGCCTGCTTCATGGCGCGGCGGAAGGAGATACGGTTCTCCAGCTGCTGTGCAACGTTCTCGGCCACCAGCTGGGCGTCCAGCTCGGGGCGGCGAACTTCCAGGATGTTCAGGATGACCTTCGCATCGGTCTGCTTCTGGATCTCGGCCTTCAGCTCATCGATGGCGCTGCCGCCCTTGCCGATCACCAGACCGGGCTTGGCGGTATACACCGTAACCTTCAGACGGCCGGCTGCGCGCTCGGTCTCGATCTTGGAGACTCCGGAGGCGTACAGCTTCTTCTTCAGGAATTTACGAATCTTGTTGTCTTCTACTAAGGTGTCACCAAACTTCAGCGGGTTGGCATACCACTTAGCATCCCAGTTTTTGATCACTCCGACACGCAGGCCGTGAGGATTAACTTTCTGTCCCATTGAAGTCCTCCTTATCTCTCGTTCAGAATAATGGTAATGTGGCTGGTCTTCTTCAGGATGCGGTCCGCACGGCCCTGGGCACGGGGACGAAGACGCTTCAGGGTGCTGCCCTGGTTGGCGTAGGCTTCCTGTACGTACAGCCGGTTAACGTCGTAGCTTACTTCACGCTCGGTCGCGGCATACTGGGCATTCGCCACAGCGCTGTCGAGAACCTTGCCGATGATCCTGGCGCCGTCACGGGGGGTGGCAGCCAGAATAGCGGAAGCGAGCGTAACGTCCTTACCCTTGATGGTATCCAGAACGATTCTTGCCTTGGTGGGAGAGATGCGGGCGAAGCTTACCTTGGCGCGCGGACGAAGATCCTTCTGCGCATTGCGCTCTCTCTTAATTCTTGTTCTATGACCTTTTGCCATTTGCTTGTCCTCCTTATTCCGCGATTACCTTGCAGACGTCTTCTTGTCGGCAGCGTGGCCGCGGAAGGTACGGGTCTGTACGAATTCGCCGAGCTTATGCCCGACCATATCTTCGGTCACATATACCGGCACATGCTTGCGTCCGTCGTGTACCGCGATGGTGTGTCCTACGAAGGACGGGAAAATCGTGGAGCGGCGAGACCAAGTCTTGATAACCTGCTTGTCGTTGGCCGCGTTCAGGGCGTCTACCTTTTTCAGCAGATACTCATCGGCGAACGGGCCTTTCTTTAATGAACGTCCCATTTTATATCCTCCTTAATCAGTCAGCTCTGCGTACGATCAGCTTGTTGGAAGCTTTCTTCTTCTTACGCGTCTTCAGACCCAGCGCGGGCTTGCCCCAAGGGGTAACCGGGCCGGGACGGCCGATGGGCGCGCGGCCCTCGCCGCCGCCATGGGGATGATCGTTCGGGTTCATAACGGAACCGCGGACGGTAGGACGGATGCCCATATGACGGGTGCGTCCGGCTTTACCGATCTTGATCAGCTCGTGGTCGCCGTTGCCGACAGTGCCGATGGTGGCTCTGCAGTCGATCGGGACCATTCTCATTTCGCCGGAGGGCAGACGCAGCGTGGCGTACTTGCCTTCCTTAGCCATCAGCTGAGCAACGGTACCGGCGGAACGGACCATCTGGCCGCCCTTGCCGGGCTTCATCTCGATGTTGTGAACAGCCGCACCGATGGGGATGTTGCGAAGGCTCATGCAGTTGCCCACGCGAACTTCGGTCTTCTCGCCGCTCATTACGACGTCGCCGTCTTTCAGACCTTCGGGAGCCAGGATGTAGCGCTTCTCGCCGTCGGCATACGCCAGCAGAGCGATGTTCGCGGAACGGTTGGGATCGTACTCGATACCCACGACCTTGGCCTCGATGCCGTCTTTATTTCTCTTGAAATCGATGATGCGGTACAGCTTCTTGGAACCGCCGCCCTGATGACGGACGGTGATCTTGCCGTAGCTGTTGCGGCCGGCATTGTTTTTGACCCGTACTACCAGAGACTTTTCGGGATCCTTCTTCGTGATTTCGGTGAAGGCGGAACCGGTCATATTTCTCCGGGAAGGGGTATATGGCTTATATGTTTTAATGGCCATGTTGGCTTCTCCTTTCTCGTGCTAAGCTTTCGCTTACATTCCTTCAAAGAACTCGATGTCCTTGCTGTCTTCCGTCAGGGTGACGACTGCCTTTTTGGTCTTGGCAGTTTTGCCGACGATCATGCCGCGGCGCTTGTTCTTGCCGACATGGTTCGCGGTGGTCACGCTCTTGACCTTGACGCCTTCGAACATCTTTTCCACTGCTTCCTTGATCTGGGTTTTGTTGGCTTCGGGAGCCACGAGGAAGGTGAACTTCTTTTCAGCCTGCAGGTTCATGCTCTTTTCGGTGATGACCGGCTTGAGCAGAACGTCATAATACTTGATATCAGCCATTACGCAAATACCTCCTCGATCTTCGCGACCGCATCCTTCGTGGTGAAGAACGTGTCATACTTCAGGATGTCGTAAACGTTGATCAGCTCGGCAGGAGTGGTCTTCACGCCGGGGATGTTCCGGGCGGAAAGCACTACGTTGTCGTTTTCGCCGGTGAGGACGATGTAAGCCTTCTCAAGCTTGAACGCATCCAGAACCTTCTGCATCTCTTTGGTCTTGATCTCGTTAAGAGTCAGATTATCGAGAACGATGAACTTCTCTTCCTGAACCTTGCTGGTCAGGGCGCTCTTCAGCGCAACGCGCTTTGCCTTGCGGTTCATCTTCATGGAATAATCACGGGGCTTGGGGGCGAACACAACGCCGCCGCCGACCCACTGAGGAGAACGGGTGCTTCCCTGACGGGCGCGGCCGGTACCCTTCTGACGATAGGGCTTCTTGCCTCCTCCGCTGACTTCGCCGCGGGTTCTGGCACTCTGGGTGCCCTGACGACGGTTGGCCAGGTGGGCCACCACTGCCTCGTGCATAACGGTCGGATTGACCTCGACGCCGAAGATGGCATCGGAAAGTTCGATCTCGCCGCATGCCTTTCCGGTCATATCATATACAGCTACTTTTGCCATGAGTCTCTCTCCTTTCCGGCGTTAGGCCTTGACGCTGTTCACCAGCGTGATAACGGCCTTCTTGGGACCGGGTACGGAACCGCGGACCAGAATCAGATTCTGCTCTGCGTCTACCCGCACCACTTCCAGATTCTGAACGGTACGCGCTACGTTACCCATCTGGCCGGGCAGCTTCTTGCCCTTGTAAACGCGGCCGGGGGTGGTGGAAGAACCAAGAGAACCGGCATGACGATGATACTTGGAACCGTGCTCCATGGGGCCGCGGCCGAAGCCGTGACGCTTGATGGCGCCCTGGTATCCTTTACCTTTGGAAATACCGGAGGCATCGACCTTGTCGCCTACCGCGAACATATCGGCCTTGATGACGTCGCCGACGCTGTAGTTGGCAGCATCATCGAGGCGGAACTCTTTCAGCATACGCTTGACTTCCACACCGGCCTTCTGGAACTGACCCTTGTCGGGCTTGTTCACCAGCTTCTCGCGGATTTCGCCGAAGCCTACCTGTACGGCGCTGTAGCCGTCATTTTCTACCGTTTTGACCTGGGTGACCACGCAGGGGCCGGCTTCCAGGACGGTTACCGGGATCTGCTCACCGGTTTCCTGATCGAAGATCTGGGTCATCCCGATCTTTTTTGCAACGATCGCTTTTTTCATGCTTTTTCCTCCTAATAATCTACAGCGGATCCCGAAGGATCATTCTAGGTCATTAGCACCCGCCTCGCTGATGACGGGCCTCCTGCCTCGGTACCGCAACCCTGGTACATGCAGGCGTTGATCTATTGTCAACTTCAATGCCTTTTCGTATTTGATCCGGCAGGGCTCCCGAACTTGATGCCTTTGAAGGTTCCGGCTCTGCCGGCTTTTCAAAGCGCTCAGAGGTTCTGTGCGCGTTCGCGCTTATTATATAAGAAGCTTTTCTGCCGTTCTCAAGGGGTGATGGGCGTTTCCGGCCGCAGCCGGAAGCGCATTCGAAGGAGTTTCCTTCGTTCAGATCGTCTTTGGCGTTTTCCTTAAGCGTTTTTAAGGTCGACCTTGATGTCAACGCCGGCCGGCAGGTCGAGCTTCATCAGGGCTTCCACGGTTCTCTCGGAAGGATCCAGGATGTCGATCAGGCGCTTATGGGTGCGCTGCTCGAACTGCTCGCGGGCATCCTTATACTTATGCGTGGCACGAAGGATGGTAACGACTTCCTTCTTGGTCGGCATGGGGATGGGACCGCTTACCTGGGCACCGGACTTCTTCGCGGTGTCGACGATACGCTGCGCGGACTGATCGATGAGCTGATGATCGTACGCTTTCAGACTGATTCTGATTTTCTGCTTTGCCATTAAAAAACAGCCTCCTTTTCTTAGTACCTTCGTAAGATGGAAACTGTACACTCACCCGTGTGTGTCGCGCCTTCTCATAAGAGAAAGAGCGCACTAACACACTCTTCTTGTACAGTGACCTCATCGTCGGCTTCTTGAGCCAGACATTGCTCGGCGGAAATTACCGGCTACGCCGCAACCTCCCGCGTCATCGCTCCCAATGTCACAGCAAAAGATATTTTACACCATTCCGCAACGGAATGCAATACCTTTTTTTAATTATTTTCGAAAAAATAAGACGCTGTGAGGCCGCGAAACAGGCGGCCTCACAGCTTTTTCCGATCTTTATCTGACCACGACGCGCTTGAAGCTCTTCTTGCCGCGCCGCACCACCATGCCTTCGCCGGAAAAGCTCTCTACGGCAAAAGCAGCCTTGATATCGGTGACTTTCTCGTCGTTCACCACGACGCCGCCCTGCTCGACGTTGCGGCGGGCCTCCGACTTCGTCGGGGCCAGCCCCGCCTTCACCAGCAGGTTCAGGATCTCGATTTTGCCGTCGGTGAAATCGACTTCGGAAAGCTCTGCCGTGGGCATCTCGGCGGCCGCTCCGGCGGAGAACAGAGCCCGGGCGCTCTCCTGCGCCTTGTCGGCCTCTTCCTTGCCGTGCACCATCGTAGTCAGCTCATATGCCAGGATCTCCTTGGCGCGGTTCAGCTGGCTGCCTTCCCACGCTTCCATCGCTTCGATCTCCTCGATCGGCAGGAAGGTGAGCATCTTCAGGCACTTGATGACGTCCGCGTCCCCGACGTTGCGCCAGTACTGATAGAACTCGAACGGCGTGGTCTTGTTCGCGTCGAGCCAC
>JAEEGL014785120.1_pt1 | contig 14963 bp, 15 predicted proteins | sample 9134231 | NCBI WGS metagenome assembly JAEEGL01 (sample SAMN16246548, study PRJNA631951) | gut metagenome | biome: gut microbiome; feature: rumen; material: fiber-attached | host: Bos | place: Iran: Karaj | collected 2018-10
CCTTCACGGGTACGCTCACCAACACCGGTAAATACCGAAATTCCACCGTGAGCCTTCGCCACGTTATTGATAAGTTCCATGATAAGGACTGTCTTACCGACTCCGGCACCACCGAAAAGACCGATCTTTCCGCCCTTTGCATAGGGGCAGATAAGGTCAACGACCTTTATTCCGGTTTCGAAGATCTCTGTAGCAGGTACCTGATCCTCAAAACTGGGGGCGGGACGGTGTATAGGCCAGCGCTCTTTTGCCTCGGGAGCGGGCTTGTTGTCAACAGGCTCTCCCAGGAGGTTGAAGATACGGCCGAGACATTCATCGCCCACGGGCACCGTTATGGGTCCTTCTGTATCCACAGCATCCGTTCCCCGGACAAGTCCGTCTGTGGAACTTAAGGCAATACAGCGGACAACATCATCACCGATCTGCTGGGCAACCTCTGCAACGACCTTTCTGCCCTCGGTTTCTATCTCAATGGCATTCTTCAGGTCGGGAAGCTCGCCCTCCTGGAAACGGATGTCCAGAACGGGTCCGGTTATCTGTATTACCTTTCCGATATGTTTTTCACTCATGTTAACTCCTTAATCTGAGCATTTTGGATTCTTAGACTCGCTCAGAATGACATAATAATGTTTGATTTAAGTCTCTTCTGCACCTGCAACGATCTCCGTGATCTCCTGGGTGATACCGGCCTGACGTGCACGGTTATAGTAAAGAGTGAGTTTATCAATAAGCTCTGCGGCGTTATCCGTTGCAGCTTCCATTGCAGTACGTCTGGCAGCCAGCTCACTCGCAACCGAAACATTGATGCCGGAATACAGGAGACCTGCCAGATATTCGGGCACGATCTCATTAAAAACGGTTTCGCTGTCCGGCTCATAGAGGATCAGGTCTCTGGGCTTTGTATATTCCTCTCCGCTGGCATCAGTCTCAATAAAGTCCGAAAGGGGCAGCATGGAACTGGCCTCGGGAACCTGGGAAAGCATAGAGATAAAGTTGGTATAGCAGAGGAAGATGTGTCCGAATTCACCTTCCCGGTATGCTTTGCAGATAAGACGTCCGATCTCAAAGCAGTCATTTATGCTGACCCTGGCTACCTCCGCATAGGTTTCGGTGTATATAGGTACGTTGTGGTGCTTGAAATATTCCACGGACTTCTTACCGATAGGAAGGACGGCAATATCCCTGCCCTTTATCTCGCTCTCCATGAATTTAAAGAGGTTTGAGTTATAACCTCCGGCCATACCCCGGTCACCGGCGATAACGATATAAAGCCATTTATCATTTGTACCGGGCTTGGTATAGGGAGAGCCGAAATCCAGATTTCCGCGAGCTATATCTGTAAGCGTATCCTTCAGGGTCTTAAGGTAAGGCTTGCTGAGATCCGCCTTTTCTTTGGCTTTTCTGAGCTTTGAAGCTGCCACCAGCTGCATGGCCTTGGTGGTCTGCATCGTGGTTTCCACGCTCTTTATCCGGAGCTTCACAGCTTTCATATTTGCAGCCATGTAGTTCCTCCTTTAAGCCGATTTTTTATTCAGGAAATCAGAGGTATATCTGTCAAGGGCGCTCTTAAGTTTTTCTTCAGCATCCCCTTCCAGTTTTCCGCTGTCTCTGATGGCATCCATTGCGGCCTTTCCATCGGAATCACTGTCCAGGTAATCAAAGAGGCCGTGTTCATATTCCTTGATGTCGGAAACGTTGACCGGTGACAGGATATTGTTTATTACCGCATAGAGGATCGCAACCTGTTTCTCAACGCTTACGGGACGGCTCTTATCCTGTTTCAGAACTTCCACGATACGTTCACCCTGTGCAAGACGGGACTTGGTATCTTCATCCAGATCGGAACCGAACTGGGCGAAACTCTGAAGTTCTCTGTACTGTGAGTAAACCAGCTTCAGGGTACCCGCAACCTTCTTCATTGCCTTTATCTGTGCATTACCACCTACTCGGGATACAGAGATACCGGGGTTAACCGCCGGCATAATGCCTGAGTGGAACAGTTCCGTCTCAAGGAATATCTGTCCGTCCGTGATGGATATGACATTTGTAGGGATATAGGCTGAAACGTCTCCGGCCTGGGTCTCTATAATGGGGAGAGCCGTTAGGGAGCCGCCGCCCTTTTCATTGGAGAGCTTAGCTGCACGCTCCAGAAGTCTTGAGTGCAGATAGAAAACGTCTCCGGGATAAGCTTCACGGCCGGGGGGTCTGCGGATAAGGAGGGACAGTGCCCTGTATGCCACAGCGTGCTTTGAAAGATCATCATAGATGATGAGCACGTGTTTACCCTTGTTCATAAAGTATTCACCCATAGCACAGCCTGAATAAGGTGCAATGTACTGCAGGGGGCTGGGCTCCGAAGCAGTAGCGGCTACGATGATCGTGTAGTCCATAGCGCCGCCGACTCTTAATTCTTCCGCCAATGCCGTGACCGTGGATCTCTTCTGTCCGATAGCCACATAGATACAGATAACATCCTGGCCCTTCTGGTTCAGAATGGTATCCATAGCGATACTTGTCTTTCCCGTCTGACGGTCTCCGATAATAAGCTCACGCTGTCCTCTTCCGATGGGGATCATGGAGTCGATAGCCTTGATACCTGTCTGGAGAGGCTCCTTAACGGGCTGTCTTTCGATGATACCGGGAGCCGGTGACTCCACGGGACGGTACTCACTTGATTCTATGGGACCGGCGCCGTCAACAGGCTGGCCGATAGCATTAACAACACGACCTATCATGCCTTCGCCTACGGGAACGGAAACAACCCTTCCCGTACGTTTAACGGTCTGTCCCTCATTGATTCCGGTGTCTTCACCGAATAATACTGCTGAAACGACTGTTTCCTCGAGGTTCTGGGCCATTCCGAAAGTGCCGTTTTCAAATTCCAGAAGCTCTCCGGACATACAGCTCTGGAGACCGCTGACACGGGCAATACCGTCTCCAACGGTCAGAACAGATCCGGTCTCATTCTGGATAATGGCGCTCTGATAATTTTTTATCTGGCTCCTTATTACCTCGGATATTTTTTCCGGTTTTAATTCCATCATTGTCTCCTATATGACATGTTATATCACTGTTTCATCTACCCTGCGCTTTATCTCATTCAGACGTCCTTTAACCGTACCGTCATATAGATGGCCGTCTACCAGGACCTTAATGCCGCCAAGAACAGCAGGATCCTTTTTTTCCGAAAGGACGATCTTCTTGCCGGTAAGCTTTTCCAGTTTTTCCGTGAGACGCTTTTTCTCGTCATCGCTTAAGCCGCCGGGGCTTATAACTACAGCGTCCCTTATCCCGTGATCCTCATTATAGAGTTTGCGGAATGTATTAAAGCATGCGGAAAAATCCCTTAAAAAGCCTTTTTCTGCAAGGATCTTGATAAAGTTCAGGAGATAGACATGGATAGAGTCCGTAAAGGCCTCATCCAAAAGCTTTAATCTCTCTTTTTTCGGAATGGAGGGCTCGGAAATAAGCCTTATATAATCAGGGTTTTCCCTGAAAATATCCCTGACGGTCTCCATTTCGGATAAGATACGGTCTGTCAGACCTTCATTCCGGGAGAGATCATAGAGGCTTTTTCCGTATATTTCTCCGGCTTTGATCATGATGCCTCCCCGACTGAGCTTATGAATTCATCAATAAGCTTCCTGTGATCCTCTTCCTTTATCTCTTTTTCAACAACCTTGCCCGCGATATCCAGGGCAAGTCCGCCGATCTGATCCTTGGCTTCGTTTATTGCTTTCTTCTTTTCCTGTTCGATGTCAGCCTCGGCTCTCATCTTAATGCCGTGAGCCTGATCCTCGGCTTCCTTTATCATCCTGTCGGCCTGATCCTGAGCGTCCTTCTTTGCCTCGGCAACGATCTTGCTGGCCTCCGCACGGGCTTCAGCCATCTGGCCTTCATACTCATCACGGATCTTGTCCGCGCTTTCCTTGGCTTCTCTTGCCTCTGTGATCTCCTTGTCAGTGAGAGCCTGTCTCTTTTCAAGGATCTCATTTACCGGCTTGAAGAGGTAGCGTTTGATAAGGTACATCTGGATGAACAGGTTAAGGATCTGTGCGATAAACGTCCAGGGTACTATCGTAACTAAATCCTGAAAATCCTTTGTTCCCATTGATTCTCTCTTTCTTTCGCCTTACTGAAGGTAATTCATGAACATTCCGGGAGCAACGAAGATCAGAAGCAGTCCGGTAACGAAACCATAGATACCTGTCGTCTCTGCGATGGCACATCCGAGAAGCATTGTGCTGGTAACATCGCCCTTGCATTCGGGCTGACGTCCGATGGCTTCGAGAGCCTTTGAAACGGCGTTACCTTCTCCGATACCGGGGCCGATACCCGCGATAAGAGCGGCGCCTGCACCGATGCCGCAGCCGGCAAGTGCGATACCTCTTGCTAATAACTGAAAATCACCCATTATTATTTTCCTCCTTATATGTTAATGTATGATTTTTAAAGTTTACGGTTTTTAACCTTCTGCAGCGTTGGCTATATACATAATAGTCAGCATTGAGAAGATGAAAGCCTGCATAACTCCGGTGAACCAGTCGAAGTAGATCGAAAGGATGGCTGGTATACCCACATCCAGGATAGGGATCATTGCCAGAGTGGAGCTGATATTGATAAGTATTGCTGAACTTGCTATGGCAAGACTCGCATAGATCAGACCGTTAATGACTATACCTGACAGGATGTTACCGAAATGACGGCAGGCCATACTGACCGGTGTTGCCAGCTCTGACAGGATGTTGAAGGGTGTCATTACCGGGATGGGCTGCGTGAAGCCCTTCATATATCCTAAAACGCCGCCGGCCTTGATCTTTGCCGCGGTGATCATGATAAAGACTACAACAGCCCAGGCTGCTTCCGTGGAAAGATCCGCCGTGGGGCTTCTGAGTCCCGTGAGGCTTATAAGATTAGAGATCACACTTGTGGTGAAAAGGGCCGCCACAAAGGGGATCAGTTTATCGAATTTGTTTGTACCCGTATTGTTCCGCACGAAATTGTTGGCGGTTTCCACCAGCATTTCGGCAATAGCCTGTCTTTTGGTGATCTTCTCAACCGTCATATTCCGTGTGAGGAAGATACATAAACCCGTTATGATGATCATCACGATCCAGCTTACAACAAGGGTTTCATTGATGGTGAAGTCCCCGAGAACAGGGATACCTGTGGGAATCCTGGCAAAGATCCGCGCACCATTGATCTCGACATTCATGAAAGTGCTTTAACCTTCCTTTCTCTTGAGTCCCGCCACGCCTCTTATCTTAATGAGCAGGCTGGGTATAAATAAGGGAATAAGTCCCATAGCTCCGTTAAATACCGGAAGAGCAAATGCCAGAACAACCCAGAGGAGCTGGAGAAGCATACGGTTACGGTAGCTTAAAGCCATTACGCTCCTGGCCTTTCCTTCGTCCTCAATGGATGTGACCTTTTGCACGGTGACGGCCATCCAGAAGAAATTGAGGATGGCAACGGCACAGCCTATAACGCCGCTTATGATCACACGGAAACCGAAGGGTACCTGTTCCGGCAGGTATTTATTCAGTATAAAAAAAAGAAGCAGACAAAGACCGGTGATTATAATGCAGCCCGAGGCAGTGATAAGAGTCTCTTTTTTGACTGCTTCCTGTAGTTTCATAAAATATACTTAACCTTTCAGAGATGGCGGTTAAAATAAACGCCCTTCCTGTCCGGCTTCTTTTTATTCTGCTTTCCGTTTACTGCATAGAGGTAAAACTTATATGCCGTCATAAAGGAAGCACCTATCCCCAGGATAAAGCCGGGGATATAGATCCATGCACCGGTCAGGCCGCGGGATACCAGAAAGAAACATCCAAGGACACAAAGGATTACGGGAATTACAAGAGAGAGTCCAAACTGCCCTATAAGAGCCAGGTTATTTAATAACTGAAGTCTCTCAGATTTTTTGAAATTATCCGTGATGATGTCCTCCCAATCTGACCCCACTCGTAACATTGTATCCCAAGGCAAATTTTTAGTCAACGACAGTTGAGAAGTTTTACGTACTGATTTATGATAAAGAAGTTATGAAAGACAGTCTGATAAAAGCGGCGATATTTCTTGCCTCATTTGTGATATCGCTGATAATCATAAGTTCATTCATGAACCGCGGCACTACCGATATGACGGTTGAGATGGGAGAAGCCACACTGCCGGTGGTGGCCATAGTGGACGGTGACCGCCAGATCAACAGGATGTACGGCGTGAAGGGCGCCGTAGAACCCAATATGATGCGTGACACCCTAAGTCCCTTAAACGAGGGGAGAAGTCTCAGCATCCGTATTGACAAGTATGGAAATACCCTGAAGGAAGTGGCGTATGAAGTGAGATCCCTTGATGCAGAGAGACTGATCGAGGATACGGAGATACTGGATTACATTGAGGATGATGAATCCATAGAGGCCACTCTGCATGTGAAGGATCTCATAAGTGACGGGAAGGAATACATTCTGGCCCTGCGGCTGACCAACGAGCAGGGACAGAAGATATATTATTATACCAGGATCATTCATGAAGAATCTCTCCATGAAAAGGAAATTCTGGACTTTGTAAGGGATTTCACCGACAAGACCTTTGACAAAACCGCGGCACGTTCCCTTACCACTTATCTTGAAAGTGATTCCACCGGCGACAATTCCACCTATCAGTCCGTGGATATACATTCCAGTTTTGACCAGATAACATATGGAAATCTGGCTCCGGAAAGACCGGAAACCGTGATGACGGAGATATTGGAAATGGATCGTTCCACAGCGTCCCTTAAGAACAGTTTTCTTCTTCACAGGAAGAGTGGAAAAGAAACGGTTTATTATGATGTGAACGAATATTTCCGGGTGCGTTATACGGAGAAACGTATCTATCTTTTGGATTATGAGAGGAAGATGGAGCAGGTATTCGATCCGGATGCAGATGATGCCTTTGTCAGCGATAAGGTGATGCTGGGGATCTCGGATCCTGATGTGATGATGATGGAGAACGAGGATGGCGGTGTCATTGCCTTTGTGCAGAACAGCGCCCTCTATGCATTCCGAAATACGGATTCCAAGGCGATACGTATCTTTTCCTTCTTCGATAAGGGGGATGATGACGAAAGAAACCGGAATCAGGATCATGGAATAAAGATACTGCAGGTGGATGAAGCGGGAAATGTACACTTTCTTCTGTACGGTTACATGAACAGGGGCCGTCATGAGGGAGAGATCGGTGTCTCTGCCTATTACTTTAACAGTGCCCTGAATCAGATAGAAGAAGAGGTTTATATTCCGTATACCCGTTCCTACCAGTTCCTGAAATACGAGATCGGGAAGCTGTCCTATTCTCCCGATGGCAACAATCTCTACCTCTACCTTATGGGGAAGCTCTTAAATGTACATCTGGATACAAAGAGTATTTCGGTTATGGCGGGCAATATCTTTTTCGATTCATTTGTGGTCTCAAGGAGCGGGCGTACTGCGGCATGGCAGGCGAAGAACGATTCCGGTATCTTCGTATGCGATTTTAATGACGGGAATATCAGGGAGATACTGGGAGATCCCGGCATCACCATAAGGGCGCTGGGATTCCTTGGGGAAGACCTGGTTTATGGTTCCTCCACCGGAGAACATTCCATAGAAAGCCCCATAGGAGTCACCATGGATTCCATGGAGGCAATATACATAGAGAATAACGAGGGAGAGATCCTTAAAACATATGAAAAAGAGGGAATATATATTACGGGAGTGGATGTAAGGAACGGCGAGATCACCCTGAACAGGATCACTATGGATGAGGGCATAAGCGGAAATTTCCTGAGCATACTCCCGGATATGATAGTGGACAACGATCCGGATGCGGAAGACAGGAATGCCGTGATAACAGTTGCAACAGAGGAGCTGGAGACCATAGTGGAGATTGCTCTTGCCGGGCACATTAACAACCCCAATGTACATGTGGTAACACCCAAGGAAGTGCTTTTTGAAGGAGAGAGAAGCCTTTCCCTGGAAGAGGGGGATGACAGCGCGGCAACTCTGATAGTCTATTCCAGAGGCGGTATAGACGGCATTTATGAATCTGCATACAAAGCCGTGAGCCTGGCGGATGAACGCGGGGGAGTGGTGGTGAAGCCTTCGGGAAGGTATATCTGGCAGAAAGGTAACCGTGCTGTTGAAAAGGAACTGAAGGACATAGCAGCGCCTCCTGTCTCTGAAACAAAAGAAGAACAGTTTACAGCGGTGCTTTCTGCTATCCTGAGCCATGAAGGGATCACCGAGGACAGCGAAGTTATCGATAATTACAGCGGGACACTTACAGAGATCATAGACAGGGAGATAGACGGAGCGTATTCCCTGGAACTGGGAGGATGTTCACTTAGTTCCGTACTCTACTATGTGAGTATGGGAAGACCTGTAATTGCTGAAGTCGAGGGCGGAAACATAGTTATGATCGTGGGCTACGACCAGCTGAATACGCTTATCTTCGATCCCTATACCGGGAGTATATACAAAAAGGGAATGAATGACAGCACGGAATGGTTTGCATCCCACGGAAATGAATTCGTGTCATACGTTGTCGGATGAATTATTATCCTGATCCGAATCCGGGAAGAGCAGTTCCTTTATCGGAGAAATAGCCTGATAGAGCAGAAGCCCCAGAAATCCACAGGAAATAACTTCTCCGATGCCCACGGTGAGCATAAAAAACGGTATGCTTCCCGGGAAATCGTATACGAGTTTTAAGATAAAGGGAATGATAAGGATATTGGAAACTATAGGAGGGATGGGAGCAAGAAAACGGGACTTATCCCGGAGAAGATAAGTGCCGACAGCTCCGAGAAGAGTCGCTATACTTCCGAATACCACGTCAAAAGGGGCGCAGCCGGTTATCAGATTGCTGATAAGGCAACCCACAAAGAGACCCGGCACTGCCGCATTGGAGAATGCCGGGAGAATTGTCAGAGCTTCTGAGATCCGGACCTGGATCACACCGCTTGCAAGATTAAAAGCCGAGATAAAAACCGTAAGGACTACATATATTGCAGCTATCATTGCTGACTGTGTGAGGTATACTACGGTTATCCGCTGATCTTTCATTCAGACTTCTCCATTTCTGTATCTTGCCACAAGGGACTGTATCCTGGTATTCGGGTTAAGCAGGTCGCTTATGGAAGAATCGTGATTAAGTGTATCGATGATAAATGCGATATATTTACTCATATCACAGGAAATGTACCATTCTCTCTCCAGCAGTTCGGGAGACTGGTAGATACAGTTGGTGGTAAGTACCCTGTAAATAAGGCCGCTTTCATAGGCTTCGTCGAAGCTCTTCAGCCCGGCAGTAAACAGACCGAAGGTGGACATTATGAATATCCTGCCCGCCTTCCGTTCTTTCAGCTGTTTAGCCACATCCAGGACGCTGTCTCCGGAGGAGATCATATCGTCCACTACCAGCATATCCTTTCCTTCCACGGAAGTACCCAGGAATTCATGTGCTACTATGGGATTTTTTCCGTTTATTATCCGGGTGTAGTCACGCCTTTTATAAAACATTCCCATATCAAGACCCAGAACGTTTGCCATATAGATCGCCCTCTTCATACCGCCTTCATCCGGGCTTATGACCATCATATGATCCGAGTCGATCAGCAGATCCTTTACATTGTAGAGAAGACCCTTCATAAACTGGTATGCGGGCTGGATCGTCTCAAAGCCATGAAGGGGAATGGCATTCTGCACCCTTGAATCATGGGCGTCAAAGGTAATGATATTATCCACACCCATTCTTACCAGCTCCTGCAGGGCAAGGGCACAGTCAAGGGATTCCCTGGAACTCCGCTTATGCTGACGGCCCTCGTAGAGGAAGGGCATGATGACGGTCAGCCTACGGGCCTTTCCTCCCACGGCTGCAATGATCCTTTTTAAATCCTGAAAGTGATCATCCGGTGACATATGGTTTTCATGTCCGCACAGGGAATAAGTGAGACTGTAATTACAGATATCGGAAAGAAGGAAGAGATCCATACCCCTTATTGATTCATTAATGGTACCCTTGGCTTCTCCGGTGCCGAAACGGGAGATAGAGGTATTTATTATATAGGAATCCCGCTGGTATCCCTGAAAGACCAGAGAACCCTTATGCTCATTTTCGCGTTCGGTCCGCCAGGCCACCAGATATCTGTCAACCTTTTTTCCCATTTCCTGACAGCCCTCAACGGGGATCACGCCAAGCTTTCCGACGGGGATATTTTCTAGTTTTCTTTTACCTTCATGGATGGGCACGATCTTTACCTCTCTTCCTTCATACGAAGGTCTTCGCCTCGGAAGTTATACAGTTCATAGTTACCTATTATACGTGACAGGGATCTCTCTGAATAGATATCCTTAATGCTCTTAAGGGACAGATTGCTGGAAATGATGGTGGATCTTTTTCGGATCCCGCGTTCATTCAGTATGTTAAAAAGCTGTCCTGCCACAAAGGAATTGGTGTTCTCGGTGCCGAGGTCGTCTATAACCAGCAGATCCGATTCGTATATATTTGAAAAAAAATCACTCTTATCTTCTATGTCCGGTTTTCCGAATACATTATCCGCAATAAGGGAGAAAAGGCGGAAAGCTGAGAAATAAACAACGCTGTAACCCTTGTTCAGAAGCTCCCTTGCGATGCAGTTGGTGAGGAAGGTTTTTCCGCTTCCCACGCCACCTAAGAATAACATATTGCGTGAATTGTCCGCAAATGAATTTACAAAATCATGGGCCTCTTTATAAACCTTTTCCATATCGGGCCGTATATCGGGAGAAAAACGGTTCAGGTCACAGGTGTCAAAGTTCTCTCTTTTGAGGATATCCTTGATATGGGACTGGAGATAGAGGGAATTGATCAGCTTCTGTTTCAGACAGTGGCACTTCCCTTCCTCTGTAAAACCGGTGTCTTTGCAGTCCGGACAGTTATATACCGGCTCCAGAAAATCTGCCGGAAAACCTGCGTCCTTAAGCAGGGAGGCCTTTTTTTCAGCGATCAGGTCAAGCTCGTCCTCCATCTGATACCGGGCTTCATCGTCTCCCATTATCAGCTTTCTTCCATAGCAAGAAGCCACCTCTGCAGCCTTGATTTCCAGTTCCCTGTATTCCGGCAGCTTTTCCGTGACTTCCTTTTTTCGTTCATCCTGAATACGGGAATTGATATCCCGTATTTTTTCATATTCCGCCATAATAGCGCGGAAATCAGCATCTGTCATTGTCAGTTCCTTGCAAACTTCTTCTCTAATTCGGAGAAGTCGTAATCCCTCTCGTCGAAATTCTGGAATTTCATGGCAGAGCCGGATTTGGGAGCAGACTCAGTCTGGGAATCCTTTTCCTTCTTCCGGATCTCGTGGGCTCTGTCAGCCTCAGCTATGTCAGAGAGCTTTGATACATTGGCCTTCTTCCAATGCTGCAGAATGGAGTCCGCGTATTGAAAACTGGGCTTTGAAATGGTACTCATAGTACGGTTTACGGCCTCTATGATGATATCGGATGAGAATCCGTATTCGTCCTTCCAGCGTCGGATAAAGTCGATCTCTACCTGCACAGGATTCCTGCCGGACAGCCCGAAAGCCTTTAACACATCGTAATATTCCTTACGGTTCATTCCCGTTTCGATCCGTGCCTGCTCAACGGTTCTGATACCGCGTTCGTCCCAGTCCCGGCCTACACTCTCAATATAGCGGATATTCCGGTGGCCGGCGCTTACGCAGTGCTCAATGAGAAATTCAATAAGATCCACATCGAAGTGGAGATTATCGTACAGGAAAAGAATGGAGCTTAAGTCCGAAGAACTTAATGTTCGCTTCAGGTACTGCTCTGCTGTAAAGAGCAGACCTTTCATTTCCGGATTGTCCTTAAATTCCTGTAACTGCCCTGCAGGGTAAAAAGGCCGTGCCTGAGAGCCGGCAGGGGCGCTGATAACTGTCTGGGCCGGACTTTCAACGCGGCCGGGGATCTCTGTTCTAAGACCGGAAACAGACAGTGTGGAATTCTGTGTGACAGGTCTTTCAACAACGTTAAGGCAGATACCTTTGACGTTTTTATTATCATCATAGTCAAGGGTAATAAGACCCTGTTTATCCCAGTAGATCAGGGCACGGATGATGTCACGCTCCGTGTAGTTAAACCGGTCCGCAATAAGGGGCAGGGAGATGTCCTTTCCCGATGAAACGGAACGGAGCAGATAGAGATAGATCTTTATCTGTGCTTCATTGGCAGCGGTCATAAAATGATCGATGAAATAATTCGATACCTTTGTACTTCCGTTGCCGCTGCTTTCGTATAGTGAGATGCTTTCGCCTTCCAAGTTTTTGCTCCTGAATATTATTTTTTCACGACGGATTATAACATGGAAAGAAATCAGATTTCAATGCCCGAAAACCCGGAAAACCCCGATAAAATCGGGGTTTTTGCGATGACGTGGATATTGTGGATATTGTGGAAAAGGGTCTATTTTAAAAGCCGTTCTCCGATTTTATATACGTCTCCCGCACCCATAGTTATCAACAAATCACCGTGGATACAGTTTTCTGATAAAAATTTTTCGATTTTTTCGAAAGAATCAAAATACCGGGCGTTATGTCCCAGTGCCTGTATTTCTTTCATCAGGGTTTCAGAACTTATGCCTAAGTTATCCGTCTCACGGGCAGGATATATTTCTGCAAGAACCACTCTGTCCGCGAGGGAAAGAGCCTCCGCGAACTCTTTTAACAGCGCTTTCGTCCGGGTATAGGTATGGGGCTGGAAAACGCACCACAACGTATTATATCTGCACTTTTTGGCAGCGGTCAGAGAAGCCTTTATTTCCGTGGGGTGATGGGCATAATCATCTATGACCTGCACACCGTTAAAGCTTCCCTTATACTGGAAACGGCGGTCTGTGCCGCTGAATTCGTTAAGGGCGTTTATGATATGCTCCTTATCTATTCCCATTTCTTCCGCTGCAGCAGCGGCCGCGCAGGCGTTTCCGATATTGTGCTCACCGGGAACCTTAAGAGAAACATTACCCAGTATCTTATCTCCATGATGCAGGGTAAAGGATGCGCATGCCATATCATTAAAGCTGATATCGGAGGGATAATAATCATAAGCATTATCCGGACCGTAGGTGATGATCCTGCATTTCAGCCCCTCCGTCACGATGTCAAAGCCCTTTGTTTCTCCGTTTATTATAAGGGCTCCGTCCTCCGGAAGGAGAGATGCGAATCTGTGGAAGGAATTCTGGATGTCCCTAAGATCCTTAAAGAAGTCCAGATGGTCTTCATCCACGTTTAATATCACCCCGACTGTGGGAAAGAAAGATAAGAAGCTGTTGGTATATTCGCAGGCTTCCGTAACAAAGAAGTCCCGGGAACCTACACGGAAATTGCCGCCGATACTTTTAAGCATTCCCCCTATGGAGAGGGTGGGATCGGTATCAGCCTTCAGGAGGATCTCGGAGAGCATTGATGTTGTGGTGGTCTTCCCGTGTGTTCCTGCTACTGCGGCGCTTGTTCTGTAGAGCTTCATGATCTGTCCCAGAAAATCCGCGCGGGTAAGGGCGGTTATATTCCGGCGCCGGACCTCCATCAGTTCCGGATTATCTTCATGAATGGCTGCGGTATAGACCACTACATCAATGTCATCTGTTATATTGTCCGCTGACTGTGGAAAGGAAATGCGGGCGCCAAGGGATGTAAGGGAATCCGTGAGTTCGCTTTCCGCCATATCCGAGCCCGAAACCTTAAAGCCGTCTGATAAAAGAAGCTCTGCCAGACCGCTCATACTGATACCGCCTATACCTATAAAATGAAAGTGTGTGTTTTTATCTGAAAAATTAATTTCTGTCATCGGTCTTACCCCTTGAGTTATATTTATTCATGGTGCGGTCACATCCCTCTAACATTATGTCAACCACGGCGCTTGCGGCTCTGATCTCGGCTTCGTCTATGATCTCCCTTGTATCGGGATCAAAACGGGACAGTACCCAGTCCGCCAGATCATAGGAGTGGGGCTTTTCGCCAACGCCGATACGTACCCGCTTAAAGCCGTCGGAATTTATCTCTGTGATGATATTTTTTAATCCGTTATGTCCTCCGGCGCTTCCGGCTGGGCGAACCCTTATGATACCGGGATCCAGATTGACATCATCGCTTATCACTATAAGGTCGGCAGCGGGGTCAGCCTTATAATAGGAAAGAACCTCCCGGATGGCTTCTCCGGAAAGGTTCATGAAAGTAAGGGGCTTAACAAGGAGAACCTTTTCTCCTTCGATAAGCCCTTTTCCGCATATTGCCCTGTGTTTTTCAAAATCAAGGGGAATCCCGAATCTGTCCGAAAGGATATCAACGGTATCAAAACCCACATTGTGTCTGGTACCGTTATACTTCGAACCCGGATTCCCCAATCCTGCAATGATATACATTATAAGAAGAACCTGTCACTCCGTTCGATCACGATCTGGACGCCGTTCTCGCCCTTGTAATAGGAATTGGCCCTTATCGTGCCGTGGCTTTCCACGATACAGTTCTCTATATGGGTATTGTCCCCGATATAGACATCGTTCAGTATGATGGAATTCTTGATAAAGCAGTTATTTCCCACGAATACCTTCTTAAACAGAACCGAATCCTGCACCGTCCCGTTTATTATGCATCCGGAGGAAGCAAGGGAATTATGCACCTGGCTTCCCACATTATACTTCGCCGGAGGAAGGTCGTCTACCTTGGAATAAACGTCGGGATACTGGTTAAAGAAATAATCCCGCACATCGGCCTTTAAGAAGTCCATATTGGTCTGGAAGTAATCATTGACAGTAGCGATATTCTTCCAGTAATTATCGATCTTGTATCCGTAAACTCTCTTCTGGTTCCTGTAGCGGACCAGGATATCGGATACGAAATCGTGCCTGTCCTCTTCTTCGGCTTTCTCAATAAGCTCGATAAGCTGGCGGCGGCGGATGATGTA
>JAEEGL015384578.1_pt1 | contig 14963 bp, 12 predicted proteins | sample 9134231 | NCBI WGS metagenome assembly JAEEGL01 (sample SAMN16246548, study PRJNA631951) | gut metagenome | biome: gut microbiome; feature: rumen; material: fiber-attached | host: Bos | place: Iran: Karaj | collected 2018-10
ATCGTCCGCCAGGGCAACCAAAACCCGGAGGTGGATATTTACCGCTATGTGACGGAGAACACCTTTGACGCCTACCTCTACCAGCTTGTAGAGAACAAGCAGAAGTTTATCGCGCAGATCATGACCTCAAAATCTCCCGTCCGCGTGGCCGACGATATTGACGAAACGGCGCTGTCCTATTCTGAGATCAAGGCGCTGGCCACTGGTAACCCGCTTATCATTGAAAAGTGTAATCTGGATATGGAAGTGGCGAAGCTGAATGTGCTGAAGGCCAGCCATTTGAGCCAGAAGTACGCGCTGGAGGAAATGGTGCTGCGAAAGTATCCGCAGATGATCCAAGAACTCAAACAGCGTATTTTCTGCTATGAGCAGGATACAAAGCTGGCAGAGCTGCACCCCAAGCCTGCGGATGGTTTTGTGGGGCTGACACTCATGGGAAAAGAAATCACAGATAAGGAGGCCGCAGGCAAAGCCATCATTGATGTCTGCACTATCATGACAGGCTCCGGGACTGCCGAGATGATCGGTGAGTACCGGGGCTTTTTCATTTCCATCGCCTATGATGGCACGAAGAACGAATACCAAATGCACCTAAAGGGCGCGATGACGCACACGGTGGTGCTTGGCGCGGATGTGTACGGCAACATTACCCGTATGGATAACGTAATCGACGGCATCGCCGGGAAGCTAAAAACGGCCAGCGCAGAGCTGACCGAAACGCAGGTACAGATGGAAAATGCCCGCGAGGAAATGAAAGCTCCCTTCGCCAAGGAGACCGAGCTGAAAGAGAAAGAGGCGCGTCTGAAGGAGTTGAACATCCTGCTCAACATGGATCAGAAAGACCGCTCTCTGATCGACGACACCCCAGACGAGGACGCGCCGGACAGGCCGAGAACGCGGGATTATGAGCGGTGAGAAAGGAAAAGGCTATGTCAATTGGAAAGAAAATCAAGTATTTTCGCAAGCGTCGCGGCATGACCCAACGTGAGCTGGGGACGGAGGTGGGCTTTCCGCCCGCCTCCGCTGATGTGCGGATCGCGCAGTATGAGAGTGGCAGCCGGACACCGAAAAGGTATGTACTGAATGTAATAGCCGATGTCCTGGGCGTATCTCCGCTCGCCCTCTCCGTCCCGGAAATCAAGGATGGTCTTGTTTTACTGCATACGCTGTTCGCACTGGAGGATCGCTATGGATTGAAGCTATCCTTCGATGGAACGACCATGTATGCCCAAGTGGTCGTCCAAGCAAAGAAAGATGAGCCGTTGTATCCAAAACTCTATTTCTGGCAGGTCATGAAGCGGCGGCTGACAACTGGCGAGATCACCAAGGAAGAATATGACGATTGGAGGTACGGATTATCATAGCTAAGGCTGGCGTATTATGGTCGCGCAAAATAGGAATGATAAAGGCTTATGGTCGCGATTATTTCACCTCCATTTTCTTGATTTCTATTTTTTTACATGATATAATAAAAATAATTATATAGTATTATATAATATTGTGTCACTGAGCGTGTTTGTGCAACAGTATTCCAACAACGCAAGTGTTCCTTTCTGGGAAAGGGTATCCCTATATATACTATTTCTAGAGGTATGAAAAATGGAAAAAGACAGAATCACCAATGGAATGAGCCCTGTTGAAACAAGAGAATGGCTCGAACTATACTGGAACTATTTCCAGCTCCATTCTAAACAAAGGATGAAACTTGTTCAATTCTATCTGTCACTAATTACTGTTTTGTTCGGCGCATTATATACTGTTCACTTTATAAACATAATAAATAGTATTGTGCTTGAAATCATAATTTGTGTAGGTTCTATTGTTATTTCTTTGGCTTTTTTGGGGCTTGATTATCGTACAGCTCAGTTAATTAAGTATTCGGAAGACGCAATCAAGTCAATAGAAGAATTACTGTTTGGTGAGTCCAGCCAGTACACATTGTTTTTGTATGCAGAGGAACAAGATAAAATACACAAAGGAAGAACTTCCTATTCCAGAATTATTCAGGGTGTTGAGTGTCTGGTCGCTTTTCTTGGTTTTGTTATAATTCTGTTGATTGCAACAAATAGCCTTTAACCCCCTTCTTATCTTCTTTTCTGCGTATTTCCCCTACGATCAGCATGGGCTGGAAGGGTTTGAATTATAGGAGATTTCATGTTTTTTCATGGCCGACCGCAATCCAAGAAAGATAGAGGTAAGCAGTTATGCCGCAAAAGAATATCAATAGAGAACAGATAACGTCTTTTCTCAAAAAGAGCCTACACTCCTTAAAAAAGAATAAAGAAGAATTATCAAAAGCAGAATCAATAATTGTTGATAATGTTGCCAATTTTATTAGACTCCATGAAATCGAAATCAGCACGCAGTATCTAAGTGTAAAAACACAAGATGGCTTGAATAAGCCTTTGGAAATATATGACACAATTGATGAGAAGGCGTACCTCGACGAACTGATGCGAGTCTCTGCTGTCATTCTGACAGCAAACTATTTTGAATCGGAAATACTAAACCTTAGTACATCGAGCAAGAACGGTAAAAGAATCAAGCAGCTTAATAATGGTATATCTTTATTTGAAGGTGGCGGAATTGTAAAAGCATATTTGATGGAAATAGGAGATTACAACGTCCTTCATTTAAATGCTCCTGAAACAGGATCAAACACACCATGCGGATCATCAGATTTAGCGAGATATGTCCGCGCCTGCGAGTATCTAAACCCTTCTTGTATAGTCTCGTTTGGTATATGCTTTGGTATTGATCCTGAACAACACAAGATTGGACATACTATTGTTGCCAAAAAACTATATCCATGGTCGGTTGCATTGAAAATCAGTAACGATTATATCTGGCAGGTGAAGAGTGACGATTATTCATTAAATTTGAGTAAAGAATGGCCCAATCTGTATAAACAGATAGACGAAAAAGCTAAAGCCTTTCAAGGAGATGGCAGCGGTCAGTGTGTATGGTTGGGGAATATGATTACATCTGAAGCAGTCATTAGCAGCGAGAAAGTAAAAAATGATAGGACAAAAGCAAACAATTGTAAGATGTTTTTTCGAAGAAAGCGACAGGCCAGATGCTTAAAATATTGTAGTTATAGAAATATAGTATTGAAGCTATGGTAGAAGAAAATAGCAATTCTCGATGGATACCGTGCCCAGTTTGTGGGAGTAAAACACGAACAAAGGTGTACCCAGATACCGTTCTTGTGAGATTCCCGCTGTTCTGTCCCAAATGTAAAAAAACAACACAGATTGACGTGGTACAATTGAAAATGGTATTGAGCGAAGAGCCAGACGTATAACGCAGAGCCAGCTCCCCGATGATGGCGGAGCTGGCTCATTTTATTTGATCTCCGTTCCGCCTTTTGAGCGGATTGCACGAAGCACAGATTGAAGCACAGGAATCAATGCAGAGGCTTCTTCCTCGCTGCAATCATCCACTAATAGACGTAGCCTTCGTAGCGCCGGGGATTCCTGCTGCATATTGGGATAAAAGACTTCCCGCGGATCTATATTGAGGGCGCGAACTAAGGGGTATAAAACCTCGAGCTTTGGATTGCCCTTGTAGTTTTCGATGTTCAAAACCGTACGAACATCTTTATTCATTCTATCTGCAACTTCCCGCTGGGTGAGTCCTGATGCGCCGCGGGCACGTTTTACCGCATCCCCTAAAAAGCGAGAGTATTCTTTCATTACAATTCACCTCTCGCATATTCTACAATACCTGTCCTCTCAACATAATTCGCGGCATTTCACCTTTTAAGTGTATCGTAATACATCTTTTGCGTGAATGAGGTGTCAGACATGCCCATGCAAATGCATTTCAACGTGGCGCATGGGCAGAGTTCACCTACAGAGATGTATCGCAATACACCATAACTTTTTGCGAAACAAATAAATACGCAAGGCTTGCTTGCCGCTCTCCTCCCTCCGATCTGAATTTTCAAACAATTCAGATCGGAGGTAAAAGAAAATGGATGGCAAGCATCCAAATCAACACGATAAGCGCCCTAAGAGGCGCAAAGATAAAGATAACCCCTATGAACTGTTTTCGGTTGGTATTGGTACTCCTGCAGCTCGTTATTACATCCGCTTTAAGGACGGACAAGGTGTAGAGCATTGCATGGAGATCGAGAAGCCGCTTTTTGATATGCTGGATAGCTTTGAGCTGGAGGACTTATCACACTTGAACGAAATGGACAACCATTATGAACGCTCAGAGCTAACCGAGGCATCATTGAACGAGCGCGCTTTTGAAGTACCCCAACCCATTGATGCGATTGTAAGTTTCAAGATTGAACGCGAGGAATTACATAGGGCAATCCAATCACTGCCGGAGATCCAGCGGCGCAGACTGATCCTTTATTATTTCGGTGAGATGACATATGAGCAGATCGCGGAAATTGAGAAGTGCAGCTATCCCGCCGCACGGCGATCAGTATTGTCGGCCATAGAGAACTTGAGAAAAATTATGGAATAAGGGGGTACATTTCCCCCAATTAGTTAGGAAACAGGTGAGAGGCCACGGAAAGCCTTTCACCTGTTTTCCGTTTTTACGGTGAATGGGTTTGACCTTTGACAACAGAATACCCATTCATCAAGCACATTCCCATAGCTATTGCGAGAGCATGAGCCAGTATAGCGGCTATGCCATGAGCTGCGGCGGATGTAGGCAGCGAAAAATCACTTTATCTTGTTTTCGGCTTGCACATCCCCTCCGCAGGGAGCGGAAACAGTCTGCTATGAGCGTCGGATGGTCACCGGCGCGGCCACGACAGGCTATGGGGTCAAAGATACTCCTGCTCAGTCACAGTCCGAGCGTGCAGCGCTTTTCCGTGCGTGAGGCGTCACAGGCAATGAGGGCAGCCGACAGCGATCCTGCCGGGGGTTAGATTCCCGTGGAGTTGGTACACCGCCAGCCGTTTGATGATTTCCCAATAGCAAGCCGGGGCGTCGAGGACAAATGGGCGTGCTTTCATATAACTCGCCGGACAATGGCCAGCTAACAACGGGCAGAGTTTGTCTACATTGCGCCATCCCTTTCGCTGCCCTGTGTCCGGCATTTTACATAGGCGTACAAGCCACAAATTATTATGCTGAGGAGGTCGAGCTATGAGCGGACAGCAATTCTCGCGGGGTGAGATTTATTATATAGACTTCGGTGACGGTGTGGGATCGGAGCAGAGAGGCTACCGCCCTGCAGTCATTATTTCCAACAATATAGGGAACAAAAACAGCACCACAGTCATCGTCGCAGCCATTACCACGTTAAGGCCAGAAAAAGCTAAACTGCCTACGCATGTATATGTCGGGACAGAAACAGGCTTGGATAATCCCTCCATTATCTTGCTGGAACAGATTAGGACGATCAGCAAAAATCGGGTGAGTGATTATGTTGGAACGCTCTCTGAAGGACAGATAAAAGCTCTTTGGCGTGCCCTGGCAATCAGTATGGGTGAGACGGGTGGGGATGACAACAACATCGTCATGTGTCTCTGTAAACGCTGCGCAGACAATTTTCGTGCTATGGGAAAGTACAGGCTGCTCCGTGTTGGCAAAGATCAAAAGAAAGACACTTGCACCTACTGCAATTATCGAAAAGGGTATGACTATGAACTCATACCAAAGGAGTGAGAAATAGGGTTTAGTGATGTATATCGGTCGGTTCTGAAGGGATACCCAGATGTGATGACCATCGAAGAAATGAGCAAAGCTCCTACACACATTTGCTAATTTCCTATAAGCGTTCCGCCTATCTGACCAATCAACCGGCAACCGCAGGATCTCTCATATAGACAAACACATAAGCACATATTCCTTCATTGTGTTCCATGTTTCTTGAATCTTGAACGCATCAGGAACAGTTTCATTATGGATGTACTCATTAAGAATATCTATGATCTTTTGCTTCTTTACCGAATCCCTGCAAGCTTTGATTACTTTGTCAGACAACAATGCGTTTTTGCCACATTGATTCCCAAAATAGTTGAGTGCGCTATTTACTGAGGCCTCAAGATTATTTTTATCAATGACGATAGCAGTAGTTTTGTTAGCAGCTTTTTTAGTTGCACTTTCAAGCAGTGATCTATATAAGCAAGCAACTGCATAGCGATGATCTTGCAAATCAAGCTTACTTAACTCATATACAAGGTTATATATTTTATCCCCCAAATTATCTGTTCCCTTTAAAAGTTCAATACTTTTTCCTTCTGTACCGGAGAACTGAAGACACTTTTTGATGTTTGGCTTGGGCTTGTACGCACTCACAGGGTGATATTCGTCTGACTCGTGAGCACTGTCATTTTCATCCTGCGTCGTTGCGTTACTCTCCCTCTCTTCATGCTCAGTATAATTATATTCTTCGCTGCTTTTCCTTTCCTTATTCTTGTCCGCATCCCCTTCTTCTTTCGCGCTCGTGCTATTATATGCTGTACCAGCATTTTGAACTTTATATTTTGGATTTTTATCGGCGACATCTATGTTCAGTACGGAAAACAGCACAACACCCTTGATAATGTACATCAACTTCTGGAAGGTTAGATCTTGAATAAAATCAGCGCGTTCATTTGAGATTTGCAAACGCTCAGTGTTTTCATCAAATTCTGGGAAATTGACATACCCAAAAACATTGTGCGGTTTTAACCTCGTGACCTTTTTGCGTTGTGAGTAATCTGCCAGACCAAGCCAATCATTTTCTTCCGCAAGATAATTGTACAGCGCATAATCATTTATGTATATATTAACACCTGCTCCATATGTTTTTAGCTGTTCACCGGCTAAGCTCCTTTCATAAACAAGTATTCGTCCCTCAAAAGAAGGGACCCCTTTAAAGTCTGTGAATACAAACTCGTTTGTCCTTGTTGGAATGGTTTCTGCAATTCCATATGCATCAAGCATTGTTTTTTCCAAAGATGGGAGAGAAAAATCGCTAAAGAATACTTTCCCATTATTAATTGACTTTTTAGGAGATATGCACTGAAACTCAAGCTGTCCAGTCTGTTTATTATAATGAAAATTTACATCATACATCATATCAGGGAACTCGCAAGAAAAGTTGATTTCTGCAGGCTCTTCATTCCCAATGTGAAGTAACATTTTTGGAAATGGAACGATGGATGATTTATACAGATAAGTGCAAATATGCCGAAGCTTTTTAACTTCTGATTCAGATCGTAAGAACTCTATCGTTTCTAGGTTTACATCAAACAATGTTACCTTTGTATATTTGCTTTCTGAAGTCTCGTCCAAAATCTCATAGCCAATAGTTCCTGCGGTTTTATCTAGCTTGACAATACAAAGCTTATCATTTTCTAATACTGTCTCTATTTCAGCGTCATTGCAGAGCAGAAAAACAGATAGCAGGCCAAGGCCTTTACTTCCTGTCAAATACATTCCCTTATCATTTTTAAGATTGTTCTCCATTTTCTTTTCAGAATTTCCGGGTTGAGACAATCCCAGGATTTCATTCAAAGAGAATCCTTTATTATCGTTTTGAATAGTAATTGCTTTGTTATCTACATCATAAAAAATGTCAATTTGTGACGCTGCGGCATCCACAGCATTTTTTATTAACTCTGATACAACGATAAGTGGACTCCCCACCGTACCAACAGTCCTTGCAATCAGTGCAGGACTCATTTGTAGTGAATTAGTTGTCATTTTATAGTCTCCTGTATACTTTCACGTATTCTGTGCTTATTGAAGAAACAGCACCTACGTTCTCTATTTTCGATACTTTGCTGGGCATACGTTTACCGATGATATTTCTTGTTATTGTAGAATCAAGTTCCATACCGTATTTTTGGGCCAGGTCATCGTTAAACTGGTCGAAACGCACCTCGTGATTATCTACACGTCGATTTCCTAACGTGAATATCATATACTTTCCTTGTTTTAGCACCCTAACGAGCTGAGAAAAAACAGATTCGTAATCTGAGAAAAAAGACACTACCTTTTTTGCTTTCTCGTTTGATATTCCATGGATATACCTCTCATAACATTCCGAGTCTATATTATTCCGACGGCCGCCAAGGCTTAATGAATCAATCGCTGAAAAAGTTTCTTTTAATTCCTCACACCATAGATCAAGGTCTTTGGGATCAATCCATAGTATAGGTAGGATCGAATACTGTCCATAGGTAACAGTGGTTTGATTGTCTCCATAAGGTGGCGATGTGCAAATAAAATCAATTGAAGAATCTGGCAAGTCTTTTAACAGCGATTTGGAATCGCCACATTCCAATGAAATATGTCTGTCGTTTTGATTATCTTTAGTTAACAACTTAGCCTGACTAGATACATGTGACTTGAAGAAGTCGATAGACTCGTCTACAGTTGCAATTATTTTCTGCTCATCCTTCATGTGAAGTTTAAATGTTGATGAACGCGTATTACTGTATCGCTTTACTGCCTCTGAAAAACAGCACCAATAGAATCTTCGCATTTGATCATTTGGCTCTGCTATTATGGCCTGACGAATCAAACTTAGAGATTGGATTATTTCGGGTTTAAACCATTTAGTAATATTCTTAAAGGTCAGCGGTGCAACATTTCCATTAAGCATTGTAATTCTTGAATACAGTTGTTGAATACTTGTGTTGGCACAGTCCTTTGGAATTCCCTCTAATTGAACACGAGTTAACAAGATTGCTAATGGATTAATATCATACCCTATGACATCTAGGCCAAGTTTTTGACCTTCAATTAGCACAGTTCCTGAACCAGAAAAAGGATCCAAAACATTCCTTATCGTCGAATCGGCTAAAATGACTTCTTTAATTATACACGCTTGCATCGGAGCAACCATTGTTGCTGGATACCTAACTAGCGGGTTATCATTACGATAGTATGAAAAATCCCAGTATTCTTTTGAATATGAATTAAGTTTTCTTGCTAGCTCCATCTTACCACACCTATCCATTCTATTTAGTTAGATACATAGTGTTTAATTAAGTGCTTGCTGTTGTATGGGAGTATTCTCCAAAGAACATTACATCATAGATCGGCAAATATGTGATTTTTCCATTGGTCGTGATCTCGCGGGCGTTGGACAGCACATAGGCTTTCTTTACATGATAGTCCTCGTTCTTCACGAAGGCGTTCAGGGCGCTGTGGACGGTGTAGTCCTTGCCTGACTTGACCTCGATGGGGACGGCGGAGAGACTGTCGTAATCGTCGATCAGGTAATCCACCTCGCCCTTGTTGCGATTATCGTAATAAAACAGGTTATGGCCGTGGGCGATCAGCTCGCTGGCCACAACACTCTCATATACCGAACCAAGGTTGATGCTCCGCTCGTCGTCCAGAATTGCGCGGATATTGCTGCCGTACAGGATGGAGGTCAGAATACCTACATCGTTCAGATAGAGCTTCAGAAGATTCTTGCCGGATGACTCGATCAGCGGGAACACCGGCGTGGAGATTGCCTGCACGTTTAGTGCAATGCCCGCGCTAATCAGATACTCAAACTCGTCCTCATAGTCGGCAAAGGTCTTGCCCTTCTTACCTTCAATCCTCTGGGCAACCACGCGCTTTTTCTTGTTTTCCAGATTGGAGGGGATCTGATCGTAGATTCGGCGGATCTTCAGCTTGCGCTCCTCGTCGTACTTAGAGGCGTCGGCGGCGTAGTAGTCGTGGATCTCACGCTGGATCTCGCGCACGGCCTGGATGTTCTTCGTCTCCAAAAAGGCGTTGACCGCTGCGGGCAGACCGCCCACCAGCAGATAACGCTTGAAAAACTCCATCATCTTCCCGTGCATGGCCTCATCCAACGATTCCCGTGCCTCGAACTTCTTGCGCAGCGAGGCAAGCGCAAACTCGTTCATCCCGTTGGCATAGAGAAATTCCTCAAAGTCCAAGGGAAACATGCGGATCTTTCGGATGCTGCCCATGGGAATGGAGGTGGTCTCAGAGAGTGTCACGCCCAGCAGGGAGCCGCTGGCGATATAAGTAAAGCGGTTATCCTCCCGCAGGAACTTCAGCATCGTCAGCAAATGGGGGTAGGACTGGATCTCATCGAGAAAGATCAGAGTGTTTTCCCTGTCCTTCATCTTATCTCCGGCCACCATGCTGACCCGGAGATAGAAGTCGTCCACCGTCGTTGCGGTGGCAAAAAGTCGGCTGCCGATGGAATCCTCCAGCATATTCAGTTCGATAAAATTGTCAAACAGTTTCCGGCCTACATAGCGAATGATGTAGGTCTTGCCCACCTGGCGTGCCCCATCGATCAACAGGATCCGCTCAGAGCCGGATCGCAGGTGCTGTTCAATTACATCGGTAATTTTACGTTTCAGCATAGCGCAATTCTCCTGAACAACTTTTCAATCTTATTATAACCAGCTCGCATAAACTTTTCAATATTTGTTTTGCGGAAACAGTCCAACTTTTCAATGTTATGATTATGAGCTTGTACCAAAGGAGTGAAAAATGGGATTTAGTGATGTTTATCGGTCTGTTCTGAAAGAGTATCCGGACATTCTGACCGTTGAGGAAATGAGCCGGGCATTGGGAGTCAGCGCCAAGACAGGATATAAGCTAATTCGGGAGAACAAGATAGAATACTTGAAGGTGGGCAGATCGTACCGAATTCCGAAAGCCCACCTTCTTGTATATTTGCATATTCTGTTGCAAGAAAAAACTAACTCAGCAATGATGTTACGGACCCCGCCAGCAAAGGAAGGCTAGAGAATAGCCTTCCTCTTTTTGAGGTTAAGAATTTACTGCTTCGAAATAATATCGAACAACTCCACCAATAACGGAACGCAGTCATCTGAAACAAGGGATCTATCTGAGATTGCCGTATGTATTAATCGCTCAAGAACATTTTGGTAATTAAACGAGTCGTTTCTTGCGAAGTCGTAACTGTTATAGGGAGACTTCATTGCCTCATATAGCACTCTAACCGCGGAGGAATTCATATCAGCATCCTTGTAATCAAGTATTTTGCATTTATGACAGAATATGAGCGCTATTGTGTAAGTAACGTGAGCAATAGAAATCAATAGTTTTTCATTACCGCACTCATCATAACGGCGTGAAAAGACCTGTTCAGCGACATTTGCATCCCGGAAAGCTTTATCAAGATAACTAAGCTTCTCTACTTTTGCGCTCTCATAATATGACGATTTAATGTAGCATTTTGCTCTTTGATGCATATAGTTTGGATCAACTGACAGCAGTTTGTTTAAGCGTTCGTATATTAATCGAATAAGTGCTAGGCCATCTTTTCCCCTCTTTTGGTCTGGGCAGAAAATTCTATTAATATTATCAAATCTGATGTATTCTCTATATACGGACTGTTTATTTCCAGAAAGCAAGTCTGGCGCTCCGTATTGTTCAATTATCTTTTTGACAATGTATTCATACGCATCGGCAATTATTGTTTTGTTTTTTTTCGCAATTGAAAAGTCAGATAAGACGTTATATAGCCAGTACTCTGCATTAATCACATACTTTGTTGGGGAGTTATCGCCAATTGATTTCTCAAACGTCCAAGTTGCTTCTGAATCAATGAGCGGTTGAGCGATTCTTACTTGCGCTGTCATCTCTTCATGGAGATTAAGCGCAATTACTTGGCGTGAATATACCTTCTTTTCTGTTGAGAGCGCGATTAAGGTGGCAATTTCTTTGATAGTACTTAACCGGGGTGTGATCTTTCGGTATTTGTTATCTTCCTCAAGCCTTTTCCCTATGTGGATTATATTATCAACAATTGTTCTATTCGCTGCAAAAAGCCCTGCGCCAATTGAAGTGAGTGCTGGGTTCAGTTCTGACAGCTCCTTTTCGTTGAGATAGTTACTGATTTCAAGCTGAGAAATGTTGCCAACACGTAATGATCCTAATCGTTCTCTCAATTTAATAATTCCATTTATATCATGGTCATGTCTGTTTGCAGCAATTATAAAACTGATATGGTTCTTTTTTACGCTCTCAACATTATCAATTAACTGTTCTATCTGAGACAAAGACAGTGCATTGTTATCTGCCAGTATTACTACATTTCTACGAGCTAAGAGAGTTTGAAAAGCAGCATCGGTAAGTCGATCTTTTGTCTCAAAGAAGAAAACATCCTTATCTCTAATCCTACACGCTACATCTGTTAAGATATATGATTTACCCCCGCAACCGCTTCCAACAATTATTTGAATCGGAAATCTATCGGTATTCGATAAAATGGTTTTTGTTTTTCCTCTGGAAATGAAGAAATAGGGCAGACAAATGTACCGATCCTTGTTAATAAGGCTTTTTCCAAATAGGAGATATGGCTTGTTATCCTCAAAACGATCTGATAGCTTTACAACTGAAAAATGTTTGTATTTCTCTAAATCATCAACCCGAACTTGAAGGGACTCTTGGCCCGCTTCATTGAGGCATACATAAATGCTTTCATACGAATCAAAAACAATGCAGTGTGTTATTCCAAACTTTGTTAATTTAATCTTGTCAAGAATTGAAGGTTCTTTTGTGAGGCAATAATACCTGGCAGTAACGCCTTCCTTTTCAGCCTGTAACCCCGTATATGCCAACAGATCAATCTCATCATCTAAACTACAACCAACGTAGATTAAGTTTTCATAGATACTGTCGTGTTCGAGTTTTGTTAAGAGAGAAGAATGCTGCCGTATGCTATTGGCATATTGCTTCTGCGTGAGGATAGTGCCATTTGCATCCTTGTATGTTAGCATATCATTTACATCTCCGTGTAACTTAATTACACAGTTTTTTTCATCAAAGATATGCTCGTCGACATCCCGATTGGAGTGAACCACATGATTATACTTGCTGCTCTGTTCAATACCATCGTCAATGTTTAAAGTATAAATGTAAGGCCACGGTAATGAAAGAAACTCCTGCTTATAATCTTCAATCTGAACATGGGTGAAATTATCCCGTAGATAGCATCTTTGCTTATCAAGCGGGATTATACCAGACTCATAATAGACCTCCGAAACAGTAGAGAAAGGAGCGGTTCTAAGTTTTTCATTTTCATCTGGGGACAGTGTGATTGCTTGTGAGATTTCTTCAAGCATGTACTTTCTATAATCGTCTCCGGAAGGAACAACACCTTTTAGACTCCTACATTTTCTCGTGAGACCAGATCCAATAATTGGAATCAGCATAGATCTTCGCATGTTATTAATTATTGACTCTTTAACATCTTCAAATCTAACAATTTCCATAGTCGTACTCCTCTGTCTCTATTTCGACAAGACTAAAAACATAATACCATTTTTAATTATTCCTTACAACGAGAATAATCGAACTAAACACATTAAATTATTTGCAGATTGGACTTCTGCTGTTGATTAGTTTAGAATACTAACGCCAACAGCAGAAGTCCAATTGTTCTACAAGAAGGAGGATTCACATGGTAGCAGGACATCTGCAAGAAAAGAACGGGAATTACTATATGGTATTGAGTTACTGCGGTGCAGCTGGCAAACGGAAAACAAAGTGGTTCCCCACCGGCCTGGCCGTGAAGGGCAATAAGAAAAAAGCGGAAAAGATGCTCATGGAGCTACGAAAAGAATTTGTACCCGATGAGAAGCCGTTGGAGCAAGGCATCCTGTTTTCAGATTTCATGCTCCAATGGCTAGAGATCGTAAAACCTACAATTGCGATTACTACCTATTCGTCCTATTCCAATATGGTTAAGGGTGTAATCGTCCCTTATTTCAAGGCGAAAAAGATCTCTCTCGGAGATCTGAAAGCAACTGACATCCAAGCGTTCTATATGGATCAGCTAAAACGGGTTTCAGCAAGCTCGGTCATTCATTACCACGCCAATATCCATAAAGCTCTGAAATATGCCGTAAAGATTGACCTGATTCCAACGAATCCTGCGGACAAGGTGGAGCGCCCCAAAAAGAATCGGTTTATTGGCAGCTTTTATGACAGCGACGAGGTGCAAAAACTCTTTACCTCCGCAAAAGGTACTCGCCTTGAGATCCCGATTTTTCTTGGTGCATTCTACGGCCTGCGGAGAAGCGAAGCCCTTGGACTGAAATGGAGCGCGATTGACTTTCAGAACAACACCATTACCATCCGCCATACTGTCACATCCTGCAACCTTAATGGCAAGCACGTTCAGATCGCCCAGGATACCACGAAAACAAAATCCAGCATGCGTACGCTGCCCCTTGTCCCAGCCTTTAAGGAAAAGCTGTTAGCGCACAAAAAGCAGCAGGAGGAATACCGGCGCGTATGCGGCAGAAGCTATGACAAGCGGTATCTGGACTACATCTGCGTGGACGAGATGGGAACTCTGATTTCCCCGCACTATCTCACTGCAGCATTTTCGAAGCTGCTTGCTAAGAACAACCTGCGGCATATTCGTTTCCACGATCTCCGGCATAGCTGCGCGTCTCTTTTACTCTCCAACGGCGTCCCGATGAAACAGATCCAGGAGTGGCTCGGTCACAGCGACTTCTCGACCACAGCCAATGTATATGCCCATCTGGACTACAACTCCAAATTGTCCTCGGCAGACGCGATGGTAAACGGATTAAAGGGAGCTTTGAGCGCAATCCAATAAAAAACCAGCTTCCAAGCGGATTTCCGCGAGGAAACTGGTGTGGCGGAGGCGGTGGGATTCGAACCCACGGACCGGTTTTTCGCCGGTTTACCCGATTTCGAGTCGGGGCCGTTATGACCACTTCGATACACCTCCGTATTAAATTGTGCTTTTGATGTTCCCTAAACATCAAAGAAAACGGGGAGAAAAACAGGAGAGAAACCCGCGAAGATTTCTTCTGCATGATACCCCGGAAGCCTTGAAAAATCAAGACAATTTATAGCGAGGCTTCCAAAATGGTCACACGTTTTCGAGTCACGCCTCTTCGACCACTTGAGTAACCCTCCAATTGCTGTAATAGTATAACCGATGGCCGGGTAAAATGCAAGGGCAAGTATTTTTGAAATTACATATATAAATTGTTTGTAAACTTATATATAACTATTGAC
>JAEEGL016674902.1_pt1 | contig 14963 bp, 17 predicted proteins | sample 9134231 | NCBI WGS metagenome assembly JAEEGL01 (sample SAMN16246548, study PRJNA631951) | gut metagenome | biome: gut microbiome; feature: rumen; material: fiber-attached | host: Bos | place: Iran: Karaj | collected 2018-10
GCGGAACCACTGGTGGTGGTGACAACACCGGTGGTGGGTCGAATTCCGGTGGTAACACCGGCGGTGGCGGTAACGACGATCCAGACAGCGGTATGGAGTAAGAGAGCTGGCTGCACCCCTAGCCCCTTTCCGGAGGGGGCTGGGGGTCGCCTACAGCTCATAAACTATCAAGAATTAGAGAATTGTGGTCGTTTTAATAACAACTCATTATCTAAACATTAAAATTATGAAAAAATTATTTCTTTTATCAAGCGTTGCATCTGCTATGAATCCTGACCCTAATAAGGACTCTAAAAAGGCTATCTGGAAGTTCATCATCCAGACACTCATCAATGTGTTGGCAGCAGTGCTGACTGCCCTTGGCGCCACCTCCTGCATGTCGCACTTCTAATGTAGAGTTTAGAGTCAGTTCAAGAGTTCAAAGTTCATTGATGGTCGCCTTACGGCTCAAAATCTCAGGACTACCAACTTGAGAGCTGACTCTCAACCTTAAACTTTAAACAATAAACTTTAAACTTTATGATGTTATGCGTAAAATCGAATATATCTTCATTGACTCAGACACTGAGAATAACAATCGCAAGTCTGGTCGCCACGATGTGCCTAACTTCGGATACCACTACGTCGTTAACAGTGAAGGCCTTGTCCTCAATCCCACCGGCATCAGCATCCCTGCTCACATCATCCGCGGTCCCATCTACGACCCTGACAAGTACAACGACTGTTCCATCTTCATCCGCTACTGCGGTTCCATCCGCCCGGAGGTCTGGCTTATGCAGTCCGGAACCAGCTGTTCTGCAATTATGGCCCAGCGAGCAGCCCTGCTACAACTCCTGGCTGAGCTCCGCCAGCACTTCCCCGATGCCAAGATACTGGATGTATCCGAGATTGACAGCCGCGAGCTCTATTCCAAAAACATCATCGTTAGCGATGCCATGAACGTACTCAGAAAGGAGTTAAGCAATTTGCTGTGAACTATGGAACTCGCTACTCACCACTCGCCACTATCTCTAAACATTAAACCCTCCACTCCAAACTTTATTCAGGCCCTTGAACGGAGCTTCATCCACACGATGGAGTTCCGTTTTTTTGTTATGACACAAAAGTAATGACTAATTCTGAAACTGCCTAAAAAGGGCTTGGACGCTTACTTTTCAACCCTTTCCAATCTGTTTTAGATGATATGACTTAAACTTTTCAAAGCTTATCCCTTCATCATCACAGAACTTTTCCATTTTTGGAGCAGGCAAAATTGTCTTATACTTATTATATAATTTCTTTAATCTAGAATTCGTTATATGGTTCTTCCTATATGAGCGATATGAGTATTTTAATAATGGAAAAAGAGACGGGACATACTCAATTTTTGCCAAGTTTTCTTTAAGGATATACAGGAACGGAGTAATTTGACGGTCACCAGCCCCTGCGGCTACTGCTTGAAGCACAGCATCATGATACTCTATTGCTACATCTTTCACTTTTTGTTTTGTATGATCATAGCGCAACGCATCATTATAATCCTTGGCCTTATCTTTGGTCTGTTCAATAATGTAACTCAAGTAGTATCTTGAATAAATCCAATTCCTCAGCAGTTGCCATACTACAGGCAGGACGAGCGAACCAACAAGAAATAATCGAGCTACAAGAATGTATCCGTTGCGTGATTTGTTTGCTACCGCTTCATATCCTGTCAAATAAGGCAATACAATAGCGGCAGTTCCTATTAATAATGGGACGAAAACGACCGACAACAAAACAGACCACCAACTCTTTAGTAAGCTTTCGTCTAAGAAATAAATAACAAGAACAACGAAAATAAGCAATGCTAACAATCCAGATTGGCCAATATCACCTAACGGTTTGAAGTACTCCTCAAAACCAATTATTGCAAGAAGTATTACCGAAAGTCCAAACATTATCGCCCCCCTCTTTCTTGAGCGGTTTTCCTCTAATGAAGACAAAACAGAAGCCTTTGCTATTGTTGATCTTTTTGCCAGAGCAGGCATTTTTATCTGCTCCATTTCTTTCTCCAACTTATTTGCATAGTCAGGTGTCCAAAAACGTCTGAAAAGCAAATCGTCAACAGTAATGGTCAAGTATATTGCAGCAAACAGCTCTATAAGTGAACTAAATTCCGAAATCATAGGCCGTACTTTGCATACTTGTTATGAAGGATTTGCTGAAGATCTTTGTTCACCTCATAGACTCCTTCTTTATCGATATTACGTCCACCCTCATACTTTACTTTAGCTTGATACTCGGGATAGTCTGATGATTTAGAATCGTTGTTCTTCCAATGCATTGGTCGAAGGTTCACTTCATCATCATACTCGTCTTCAGGAACTCCTTTTTTTTGCAATAAGGATTTGGGGACAACGTGATCAGCTTCCCAACCGAAATCATCTTGCCTATCACCATACTTTTCCCATTCAATAAGCGCCCCACAGGCATCCAATTTGAACTTGTCGGGATCCTTACCAGGTACTGAGGACATTTTATTCCATATTGCTAATTTCTTTTGCTCGTCTATCATATTACAAAATATAACTCAATTATGTTCTAATAACTCCACTTCTAATACTCCTTCATCTAGGACTCCTTTCAGGCCCAAACACATACTTACAAAACTCCCAAATTCCTTCAAGAATTCTATAACCCATCACCTAAAACCAATAACCTTTCAAGAATTCTATAACCCATAACCTATAACCTTTCAAAGAAAGTCTCTCTCTCAACTCCTCCTTGCTCTGTTTTGCCATCATTCCGTAGATCCGTAATTCCGTCAATCCGTATAACCGGATTTCCCTCCTACTTCCGTTTCAAATAATGCGTCAACGGCATTTTCGTCCTCACCACATGATCCACCTTCCCGTCAGGATGCTTGACATCAGCCTTAAAGTCCAGTGTATACTCCGATGCATTGAAAGAAAGCGCCACCTTTATGGCATTCCATGTAGAGACACCATCTGCAAGCTCCACATGCCCATTGAAGGTATAACTGTTCGTCCCGCGGAAGATTGTAACATTGTCACACGACCCGACGGCAAACAACTGCCCTTTCCGATAAACCGTCAACGAGATTCCACTTATCGTCCGGCTGTCAGCAGTATTACCGATGGTCGCTAGCACACTCCCCTTCACCGACCTCATGCTGGTAGGCCTTGCCGATGTAATCTTATACGAGACCACACTGAGACCTGAGAAATACTGCGCATGCGCAGCAAATGACAACAACAGGACAAGAACGATAAGAATTTGACGCCTCATAGAATGATAAAAATGTACATCTTCCACCCTTCAGCTTTCTTTCACCCCTCAACCCTAAGCTCTTAAGCTATTAAGCCATAAGCCATAAGCTTTTAAGCCATCATCCTTCAGCCCTCAGCCCTCGCACTTCAACCCTCTTAAATACGCCTCATGCAAATGATAGTACTTCTTCATGAACAACACATAAGCGATGGAGAGAAGGAGCATCACACCTATCATGTAGCACCAATGTGCAAGAACTGTATTGGGAATAAGATATATCATTACCAAGGAAATCACAAACTGCAACCCCATGTATATGCACGACACAAGGACGTGACTCATCCCCAGTTCATTAGCCATCAGCTGATACGTATGCTTGCGGTGTGCCTCCCCTAAACGTTCGTGCAGCATGATACGGTGAATGATGGTCAGACAGCCGTCCATGCCATACACGATGAGCAGCACCATCCACGTCACGTCCCATGTCTGCATGATCAGGCGTCCGATGCAGAACAACACGATAAAGGCCATCCCTATACTCCCCACATCCCCGGCAAAACACTTCGCCTTGCCCTTGGGGCGGAAGTTAAAGAAGCAGAACACCAATACCCCGATGATCGCCACAATAAGAAAGCTCGGTTCTATAAATTCTTGAACTTTTGAACCATTAAACTCTTGAACCAAGAACAAGGGTACCAGCACCGCGAGCGAGTACCCGCCCGTGATCCCGTTGATGCCATCCATGAAGTTATAGATGTTCGTAGCCCCCACGCAGATGAACAAGCTCAGGATCACGAACCACCACAGATGCCAATGCATCATCCCTATTGCATGGAACATCAACCCCATCGCCACGAATTGCGCCACCAGACGTACACTGTCCGGCAACGAGTGAATATCATCCCAAAAGCTGATACCACAAATCATCACCAGACCAACGATGAATGGCAAATAACTTTCAACAGCAAACTGACTCTCAACTCTAAGCTCTAAACACTCAACTAATATTTGCCAAACGAACCATACAACCATTGAGATGGCAAATATCACCCCTCCGCCTCTCAGCACAATAGTAGAGTGAGATGACCTCTCATTTGGCTTGTCAATGATGTTACACTTATCCGCAATGCGGAAGTAAATCAGTTCGACCGCGAACAGAACAATTGCTATAACTATGTATTCTATCATGTCTTTGTTTATTTCTATTAGGATTTTCTCAGATTTCTTGCTCGGAGAGCAATCCACCAACAAGCTAATCGCCAAAAGCTAACAGCCTTCATTCTTCTTCCATTTCCTTATTTTCCTAACCTTATTCCACTTCCACAACTTGTGATACACCAACCATATTGGTGTCCATATCACCTCAGAAGGATAGTGCGACAGCAAATGTGCGCCATGGACAATCTGCCTGCGCAACTTAAAGTACCGCTTATATTGATATCTCTTATCACTATACCCGAAGTTACCAGTCTGTTCTATCTCACTCAGAACAAACCGCCCCTCCTTCTCATTCATTCCACATATCAGGTACTGCTCCTCTAACCCCAGTTGCATATGCAATATCCACATAATCGCCTCCGCAAACCGAGTTAGCCTAAGAGACCGCATGGTATCCTTTACATTTTCCTTCTTACTTCTGACATCAGACTTCAAGACAAAATAGTAGTCTACTATTTGTCGTAACCCAATCCCTTCAAACAGAAAATGCCTATAGATATGTGTGAGAATAAAAATGCGATTAAATTCAATAGGTGGCATTGCAAAACCTTTATCCTTCAGAAATACAAAGCTATCCGCACCAAAAGAATTATACCAATCAGACAGTTTCCTGTCATCCAGCAAATTCCGCATTAAAGTTGGCCTATGGTGCAATTCCACTTCTGTATCATTGAAGTAGTCATAATGAAACCGATGGTACACCACATCTTCTGTAGGGTGAGTCCGCTGTACATAGTCGCACACTTTATTATAACCACCTTTCACCCAAATATCAATATCGCCACTCTGCCTATATACACCAAGATTCCCGTATAACGAAGCAATTCCCTGTCCCTTCAATATGGCCGTATCAAGACCATCATCATTCAGTTGCCTCCAGATTTCTGCTGTCTGCTTATCAACATGAGCGTTCTGATGGCAGATTTGTTCTGACAGACCAATCCATTCCAACAGCAACCTTTGAGGCGGCATTTGGTCTTTAGGCAGTTGATCCACCCCTGTGATGCAAATGCCCGCCACCGCCTGACGGGAAGCTTCTGCTAGAAGCGCTTCCCATTCTTTTGTGGAAGGAATCCTGCTCAGTTTTTTTCGATGGTCCAAAGCCACCTGAATTAACTCAAATAATAGAGACATGTATATTACCTAAGCTCTTTAATGTTGTCTGTAATCCAGTTATGTCATCTATAGGCATAAAACGATAAAGTTTAATAGTACAAGAGTATGCATCCAAGCCCTTTTTGACAATAAGTCTTAGCCCCAGCATCTGCTGGGGGTTCGGGTTCTTAAAAGAAAATGGATTATGTTGTTTCTTTATATTGATTTGCTTCGCAAAGAAATTTATTTAATATCAATGTAAAATCTCTGATATTTTTTAGGATTTTATCAGAATTCTTGCCTATTGAGCAATCCCCCTATAAACCAAATGCCAACAGCCCTCAGCCATCACACTTCATACTTCATCTCTCAGCAATCAACACATACCACGTTTGCGCATGGCGAGCTCACCTTTCAACTTCTCATTCTCGGCTTTTAGACCTTCATAGTCCTGGGCAATCTTCTCCAACCTATCCAGTTTCTCACCCATGGCCTTATTCGCATCAAGGAGAGTCTGGACTGCGTCAAGCAGTCTGTTTATGCATTCTTGGTAATCTTTACGCTCCATACAAACAACTACTCACCCTTTGTTGCTAAGGTAAGCAGTCATTTTAGACCCGTTGGTGCCCCAACAGGTACATTTTTTAGAGTTTTTTATAAAATACTCGGCTAATTATGCAACCACGAGTACTAGCACAGGCAGCCACTTGTACTCAAGTAGGTTGACCAAGTCTTCCTTTTTCGGGCTTTAAGATTATCTGTTTCTTCTCATCTGCCAGAATGGCTTCTTCCAATGGCTGCTGCTTACGGGGCTTGTTAACGCCCTTCATATCCTTGCGCTCCTTCAGTTCTTTGGCAATCGCTGCCACTCGCTCCTCTGGGACATCATCGCCATTCAAATCAAGGTTGTCTGCATTTACAGGAGGCTGACAGCCATGATTATGCTTCACTGATTCGCTACTTTGCCCATAAGCCGCTCCTGCCAGGTTGTTGTTTTGCTGCTCAAGCTGCTTATTGCGGTCTTCAGGGGTCATTCCCTCAGGAACAGGCTGACCGGGATTAGTAGTGCCTGGAGCATCGCCTTGATTATCTCTATGCCCTGACTTTAACGCGGATATCTAATTATCCTTTGCTGCCAGCTGAACGGCAGCCCAGTCTCTCAGTTCCTGCATTTCCCTGGCATGCCGCTCTTCCTGTAAACGGAGTTTCTTTTCAAACTCCTCACGCACACCGGCAACTATCGCATCCCGCAAGGAGTCTGAAAGAGTTATTGGACCTCTGCCCATCATGAACTGGGCCAGCTGCCTGACTGTTTCAGCCACTTCGTCCATCTTCTCATTGAGCCGCCTTTGCATGTCCTCATTTCGGGACTTAAGAACAGAGTTCTCCTGCTCCAGAAGACTTGCTTTCTCCTGGGCCTTGCGCCTCTCTTCCCGCTCACTGCGATAGTTGGAAGACAGTATCGCAAACTGCTATTCCTCTGCTTTATTCATGCTACAAAGATACGGGGACGCATCACATTTGCCGATGTTTACGCCTATGCGGCTGTTTATACTTATACTTATATTCTCAATGAAGTGACTGACTTTGGTTGACTTTGACTTGACCAGAGGCACTCCCGAAAGATCATCTTTGGCCGGTTCTTCTCCATCTGGCATGTCAATTACCAACTCCCGAAGTTCTAAGGTCGGCAACTGGGCGGAAGCCGGATTTACACGCTTTGATTGGTTGGTACTCTTACGTTTTATGACCGGAGGGCACTGATGGTCTGTCCGACCAAGGCAGTTAAGCATCTTGCTGTAACTGACCTTCTCTGCCTTGCAGAACTCCTCCAGGGGTATCCCATCATACTCATTGAGAAATAGTCTCACTTTTGAGGCGTAGAAACCTCCTTCTTTTTTCTTGTTGATCATTCTTTGTCGCGTTTTGGATAAACGACGCAAAGATAATCTTTATATATGAGCTGCACAATACGGTCTAAAATGACTGCTTACTTGCTAAGGGCTCTGTTTCCGTTAAATTAATTAATGACACTGCTCGGCTATGCCGCTTTCCACCGCAGGAAAGAAAGAAAGGTAATGACTAATTCTGAAACGGCCTGAAAAGGGCTTGGATGCTTATACAATTTGTGTTCGCTTTATCTATCCCATCTAATATAACAGCGGAAAGCCCTTGCTCATCTGCAAGAGCTTTCAAAGCCTTCCAATCAAAGTCATTAGGGATTATCGCATCTTTCGACGTTCCAATCCCTAAACTGACTAGCAGCAGGAAAGTATCTTTTAGATCCGAGTTCACCACTGTCTAAAATCCTTAAACTGTCTCTCAACTCTAAACCCTATACGCTACACTTTATAATTGGTCAGCACATCCAATGGTTCCCAACCAAGTTCCTTGCGAGCCTTCTCGTTGCTGAAAGTAAGCGATTTAGTCATTTTTTCCAGCTTATAGCTATTGATAGGAGCCTTTGAGCCCAGCAGATCCCCTACTTTAGCCATACACCATGCCATCCAATAAGGAATACTGATAGGCTTGCACTTCCCCAACTGCTTGGCTACAGATGCAGAAATCTCACCAAAAGTAGGCTGATATGAATCGCAAACATTATAAATACCGCCTTTCTCTTCTAGCAACGGAAGCAAATGAGCAATATCCTCAGCCATCAGGATACTCTTCACAACTTTACCACCGGCAATGTTCGTATAGAAGCCTTTCTTGATACCATTCACCATAGCACCAAGATTTCCTGGGGCATTCTTACCTGCAAGCAGAGAAGGTCGTAATATTGACAACCTTACCTGATTGTCTAAACACCACCTCGTTAAATATTCTTCCGCCTTTATTTTACTGTCTGCATACGGTGTATTTCCATTTAGCGGATGATACTCATCAATATTCTCACCGAACTCACAACCATACACAGCAACAGTACTGATAAAAACCAACGCTTTGGGTATACCAGCCTTTTCTAAAGCATCACACAGGTGAATTGTTCCCAAATAGTTTACATCATAGAACACCTGCTTCTCTGCCTCTGACTTAGGGACCGTATGAGCTTTGCCTGCCGCATGTAATACCACATCATAATGAGTATTAATAGGCGGCACTTCCTTGGCCATGTTTATCTTGATGTCATCATCATCGGTCAAACCAATGGTATGAACATCATAATTCTTCTCAAGAATTGGGCGTATATTATAACCTAGGAATCCTGAGGCTCCTGTAAACAACAACTTTTTCATTTATTAATAGCCTCCTGTATAGCGGTTAAATATTTGTTGACTACAATGTTTCTATCGAATTCATTCTCTACCTTTACGCGACCAGCTAAGCCCATTTTCTTTCTTCGTTCATTGTCAAGCGCAATAAACTGTTCCATCTTCTCAATCAAATCATTTTCATCCTGAGGTTTCACGATATATCCATTAACTCCATCATCAACAATTTCCCTGCATCCCGCCCTATTAGTCGTAATAATAGGCCTACCGCATGCGCAACTTTCTAATAATACATTTGACATTCCTTCAGGATAAAAAGTTGGTAAGACAAGACAATGAACCTTCTCTAGCACATCCTCCACCCTTTTTACCATACCATGATAAATAACGACCTCTTTGTCTACGAGGTTTTGAATTTTCTCCATGTAATTTTGCTCGCAGAAACCACATATATGGAACCTTGTTTGTGGGTATTTGTTCTTTAAAAACTGAGCAGCGTTAAGGTATTCATCTATACCTTTTTCCTTCATAATACGAGACACAAATACAAATTCTGTTGTTGAATCTGAAGGATAAGGAAGAACCTCAAATCTAGAAAGATTAACGCCAGAACCTGGTAGTAATCCATAGTTATTCTTAACAATTCTATATTTTACGAACAAGTCTCGGTTTTCTGTATTTTGGAAAAATACCTTAAATATTTTTTTAAAGGCAATTTTATATATTTTCAGCAGGAAGGTTCTCATTAAGCCTGGGTACTCTACTGCCGTACCTAACCCAGTTATGTTGGCAATACACGGAATACCATTTTTGCTGCATAAATATGCGCCATACAAATTAGGTTTGATTGTATAGGACAATACCACATTAGGTTTAATGATAGTGATTGCTTTTCTATATGAGTTGAACAATCTCAACTCATCAAATGGACTTTTTCCATGTCTATTGAATGGAACATCTATGTGGGAACACCCCATTTTTTTAAAATGTTCAATTTCCTCCCCATATCCCACAACAATAGTTACATCATACCCATTATTAACCAAAGCAGTTATTGTTTCGTTTCTTAAATTATAAGTCCAAGAGGGATGATTGGACAATATCATTATTTTCTCTTTCATCTATACTCGCTTTAACTCAACAACTTAGTTGGCAAACAATTCACAATATTGTCTTTATCTCGGTTAGAAAACTGTATAGAGTTTCTATTAACGTTTTACTAATTTTTTCATGAGATGAAAAAGCTAAAGCCCTACAGCTTCAGCTACCCACCAAATGTTTACTATTATTTCATTCTATTTTAATCCGTCACCTTTTCTTCTGGATACCATGTAAAAACCGCTATCTTCCCCCATATATAATTACTCTGCTGCAGAAGTACAACGCTCTGCTTCATATCACTTTCGTGAGACGAAGCCTATGTCGTTTTATCAACTCTCTTATTAATTGATACAAAGTTGAATAGTTATTTGCCAGGAAAAGCACTTTAGACATAAAATAGTTCCGCTATATGGAAATGTTTGAATCTATTTTAATGAAGTAATACTATTTTCTCATATAAAGCATATTACTTTTTTTTCAGCATATCTTAAATCATCTTCGTCATCAATCTCATACCATTTGACATCCGATGAATTATGAACATAAACAGGACTGATATTTTGAGACATCCAAAGCAACTGATACTCATAGCCCAGTTTAGGTTTTTCTTTCACAATCTTCTCATATTCAGAGCATATCAGATGATAGAATTTGCTTGATAACTTATGAATGCCAACCAGCTCGCCCTTAGCATCAATCTCGGCTTTATTGGTTGAGCAACGAGTCAGTATACCTTCCTCGTCATACTCCACATAATATTGATCCTGAAACTTGGTAACAGGTGTTATCAGCATAATATCAGGATGTTCGTTCATCTGCAGTTCTGTAATTGCGTTTTTGCTATAGATGATATCCGACTCTAGCAATATGAAATCATCATCACCTATCGCTTCACGACAGTTCCAAAGCGTGTACATGCTATTAGTTTCTGCATAGCGGGGACTGAACACACACACAATCTGAGGGTATTTTTCCCTCAGTGCCTCATACACTTCTTTTTTATAACCAGTACCAATAATGATACGCTTGATACCACAGGAAATCAAAGTTTCAATTGAGCGGATAACCATTGATTGCCCCCCCACTTCAATAAACCCTTTAGGCATCGTTTCGGTCATCTTCCCAAAACGACTTCCCAAACCTGCGGCCATAATAACTGCTGTTGTAACCATTTTAGTAATATTAATCATGTATTTTAATGTTATTAACAGCCATCGCTTCTTTCAGTACCACAAAAAAATCCTCAATATCCTTCACATCAATTGTACCTAAAGAACATAGACGGAATGTGTTCGTCGTGCTAATCTTTCCAGGATAAATTGTAAAACCACGCTCATAGCAGTAGTCATGTACTTTCTCAAAATTCCACTTGGGATCATCTGGATAAAGTACAGAAACGACCAGTCCAGACTGTATTTCATCCTTAATGGCCTCCTTGAGTCCTAAGCTAGCCACACCTTCTTTTATTGCCTTAAACACAGTTCGATGGCGGGCAAACTTAGCTTCTTCTCCTACCTCAAAATATTCCTTCAGTGCTTGAATGGTTGCATATATGGTCTGTACTGGTGGAGTAAAATGCATCTCACCCGTCTTCTCAAAATAGTCATACTGCAAATACAGATTGCAATAATAAGAGCGCGTAGGATAGTTCCTGGATGCCTCGATAATATCCCTCCGGCCAATAACAAAGCTAAGTCCTGACATTGCCATGATACCCTTTTGTGCGGAAGCCATACAGAAGTCCACATTGTCTTTCACAATATCAAAAGGTATCATACCCAATGAGGATGTGGTATCGCAAATAAAGATAGCGCCATATTTATGTGCCAAAACACCAATCTCACGAATAGGGTTCAGCACGCCGGTTCCAGTTTCATGATGGGTGGTATAAACGACAGCCACATCAGGATTATCTTTCAGGGTCTTTTCAACCTCGTCTAAATCAGGACGCTCAAACACAGATGATTTGAGGTCAATATGGGGCATACCATAATACTGACATACCTCTACTGCACGGGTGCTGTATGCACCATTGTTCACTACCAGTATCTTCTTTCCTTCAGGTAGTAGGGAGTTAAGACAGATGTCAATATTGATTGTCCCGGAACCGCAGAACAGTACGGAAGTATATTCAGGTTCAGGAGCATGTGCCACCTTGCACAAGTCACTGCGCAGGCCCTTCATCAGACCGGCGAATTCTTTCTCACGGGGGCAAATATCCGGAACCACCTGAGCCAGTTTTACACTATCTGTAGTTGTTGCAGGTCCCGGGTTCAAAAGGACATTACGTTTTATTTTCATATTTTGTGTGCAAGTCATTACATAATATTTGAATTGTCTTCCATAATTATCAGTCAATAGCAAAGTTACGATATTGTCTTAAAAAGAATATCAAGCCCAACAGACACCATACCCCGAACATGCAATAGCTCTGCCAACAGAAGTTGACGCCCTCAAGACCGCGAATGGGAACCAGTTGTAGTTCGATAAAGCAGAGCGAGAGCAAGGCACCAAGGGCAGCCAGGCACTTGTAGCGGAAGCGTCCATCCCCATCCCTGTTCATGGTCACAATTGTACTCATGCAGGTAAAGAAAAAACCTATGGAGGCTCCTATGGAACTCATATCGACAAACCATCCCAACGCTTCACGTCCCAGAACAGGACCGCTCAACGAGATAAGAATGCAGAATATCATCGCACTGACGGGAGTGCCATACTTTTGGCTCACATGACTGAACACTTTCGGTAGGTATCCGTCGCGAGCCATCGCGTACATCAGGCGGCTGCTGGCAAGGTAAAAACCCATGATACCACTTAGTACTGCACATGACACTGCAACACCTATCAGCACTTTCCCAAACACGCCCAGCATTTCCTCAGCTGCAACCATCAGCACCCATTCTCCGGCCATCACTCGGTCTGGCCAATTTGAAACGGCAATGGCCGCCACGGTATTGTTAGCCACATACACGAAGGTACCGAACAGGATGGCAATACCCATAATCATCATCACCTTGGAATGCTTGAAATTAAACTCCTCCGCCGCCTGCGGGATGGTTTCAAATCCCACGAATGCCCATGGTGCAATTGCAAAGGTTGCCATGATGGCTGACAGGATGCCCTGGGGCCCTACTTTGGCATAAGCCGTCAATCCGTCACCCATCACGCCGTCTTGAAGAGCAGCGAGTCTGTCGAAGCCCCAGCCCATCTGGATATTATTCCATGTGGCTGCAGGACTGAACAAGGCAGAGACAGTTAAGGTAAATACTGAAGTAGCCAACATGATCGTTAAGATAGCCTGTACGAAACCTGCTTTCTTCACACCCATGATGTTAAGCCAGCCAAAAAGGATGAGAATAGAGGAGGCAAAGAATACTTCGCCGGCCCATACGTCAAAGCCTGCCACAGAATAGTGGAAGCCCCACTTGAGAATGTCCAACGGACCGTCTAAACCGTCCACGATGAGACCGATAGCCGTTGAGTTCATGGGGACATTTGTCAAGTAAGCCGCAACCAGGAACCATCCACATATATAGGCCAGGGAGCGGCCAAAACATTTCTTCGTATAATTAAACTCACCGCCTGCCTTTGGGTTTTTGGGTACCATATAAGCATAAGCGTAGGCTATGACGAACATCACCAAGGCACCAAGAACCATTGCAATGGCAGTACCATATACGCCTGAGTTGGGAAGGAACTTCTTACCAGGATTGACAAATGCACCCCAGCCTATGATACACCCAAAAGCGAGAGCCCATACATGCATTGGCGAGAGTTGCCTCTGCAAACCAGATTTTTTCTCTGTTGTTTCCATATATTTTTTTCGTTAGGGTTTGGGTTATGGGTTAGTGATTATGGGTTATTGAATGTTTATGGATTATTGGTTATTGAGTTTTATTTCTATTACCTATAACCTATAACCAATAACCATTTTTACTTCTTCAAGAAATCCATCAATGCCTCCTTGTTCTGAATTGGTGTAGTGGTTGGACGACCAAGATCCTTGCGGTTGCCCTTCCGTACCTTTACCTCCAACAATATTGGAGCTTCGTTTATCGGCGAGAGATTATTGGATATAGAAGCCAATGCTTTTTCTAAGGCATCCTTGTTATCAACGCTAATGGCTGATTTGTAGCCAACAGCCTTTGCTACAGCAGGCAAATCAATATTCAAACCTACTGTAGGCTGACCACCTACAGAGTCGTGAGCACCATTATTAAAGACTACGTGAACATAGTTCTTGGAAGCCTTGTTAGCCACAATAGCCATAGAGCCCATGTGCATAATGGCAGCACCATCACCATCAAAGCACCAAACACGACGTTCGGGCTGTGCCATTGCAATACCAAGAGCTATCTGTGAAGCATGTCCCATAGAGCCTACGGTCAAGAAATCTCTTTCGTGTCCCTGGTTCATAGCGGCACGGTACTCAAAGAGTTCACGGCTAATCATACCTGTGGTAGAGACAATGCAATCCTTCTCACCAAGAGCAGCGGCAACGATCTGGATAGCTTCTTCACGGGACATCGTAAGGTTGTTCACTTCTACGTTCTGAAGCTTGTAATTCTCAAAGGTGTCTTTTTCAATGACCAGAGCAAACACCTCCTTGTTGGCAAGTGCTTTTGCTGCTTTTTCAATTTGCTTGGCTGCTTTGTCTTCCTCCTTGGAGAGCACCTCATAGTTAACACCCATTACATTCAGCAGTCCAGTAGTCACCTTTCCTTGCTTGACATGCTGGGGCTCATCATGAACACCAGGACGTCCTCTCCAACCAATCAGGAGCAAAACAGGAATGTTATAAACTTCTTGGTCAGTCAGTGATGCAAGCGGGTTAATAATGTTACCCTCTCCACTGTTCTGCATATACACACAAGCAGGATTTCCAGTAGCCAAGTAATGACCGGCAGCAATGCCGACTGCGGCGCCTTCGTTCGCAGCAATGATGTTGTGCTCTGCATCACAATGGTCAGTGATGTAAGCACAGATGTTCTTTAGCAAACTATCAGGCACACCAGCAAAGCAGTCAATGCCCTTCTCTCTTAATGCTTCTATAAAAAACTCAGGTCTAATCATTTCTCAAATTGA
>JAEEGL010163587.1_pt1 | contig 14962 bp, 13 predicted proteins | sample 9134231 | NCBI WGS metagenome assembly JAEEGL01 (sample SAMN16246548, study PRJNA631951) | gut metagenome | biome: gut microbiome; feature: rumen; material: fiber-attached | host: Bos | place: Iran: Karaj | collected 2018-10
ACCCATTATTCCGCTCCGTCGAGTTCGTCGAGCTTGTCCATGAGGGCGTCCTCGCGGTCGTCCACGTCGTCGGCATCGCTGGCCAGGGCCTTCTCGTAGGCCGCAAGCAGCGCTTCGAGCTCCGTTCTGGCCCCGCCTTCGGGGAGGCTGTCCAGCTTCTGGCGGGCGCGGTGGGTCACGAAGTTGACGGGAGCGGCCTCGGGCGCGGCTTCGGCTTCGCCGTCGGCCTTGCCCTTGCCCTTGGCGGGTTCGGCCTCGACGTCCACCACCGTGCGGGAGCCGTCGGCCGTGATGCCCTTGGGATGGCGGCTGTCGAGCGAAATCTCCACCTTGCGGCCGTAGCCCTTGTGCTCGGCGCGCATGCGCACGATGCCGTCCAGGGTGTAGGTGTACTCGACGATGACGGGCGAGCCGGCAGGCGCCTTGGCCAGAATCAGATCCACCTCGCCGAGCAGGGTGTTTTCGGCGGGCTTGCGGCTTTCGCCCTGGAAGACCCTGAGATTGCACCGCTCCTGGTTGGGCACCACGGTCCAGAACTGCTCGGCGCGGGTCACGGGTATCTGGGTGTTGCGGGGAATGATGGGCGCGCAGATCAGGTGCTCGCTGCGGTTGAACATGAAGTCGAGCATGTCCAGGTCGTCGTCCGAGTGCCGGCTCTTCATGTCGCTGTCGAGGCACTCCACGCTCAGGGTGTGCGGGGTGACGTCCACGAGAATGCGGTCGCACTGCTCGCCGGTGATGATGCCGCCCTGGATGGCCGCGCCGCAGGCCACGGCCCGATCAGGATCAAGGGCGGGCCTGGCCGCATCGCCGAAGACGTCCTGCACCACGCGCTTGATGGCGGGCATGCGCGTGACGCCGCCCACGAGCAGGACCTTGGAGATGGAGGAGCGCTCGAGGCTGGCCTCGGACACGGCCTGGTGCATGAAGTCGGCCGTGCGGGAGAGCAGATCCTGGCAGAGCTGCTCGAGTTCGCTGCGCTCGATTTCGCGATCCACGGAGAAGCGGCCGTGGCCGGGCGCCTGGATGTCGGCCTCGCGCACATGCACGTAGGTCTCGTTCGAAAGCCGGATGCGGGCCTTTTCCGCAGCCAGGGCAAGACGCACCCAGGCAGCCGGGAAGGACTTGATCTGCTCTAGGCTGTAGCCTGTTCCTTCCAGCAGCAGGCCCACGAGCTTGGCATCGAAGTCGTCGCCGCCGAGATGCGTGTCGCCCGTGCTGGCGAGCACTTCGGAGATGGCGCCGGAGCGCAGGACCGAGACGTCGAAGGTGCCGCCGCCCAGGTCGTAGACGAGCAGGTTTTCGCTGACCGTGCTTTCCTCGATCTGGCCGTAGAAGAGGGCTGCGGCCGTCGGCTCGTTGAGCAGGCGCAGCACGTTGAGGCCTGCCTGGCGGCCGGCGTCCAGCGTGGCGCGGCGCTGGCCGTCGCTGAAGTAGGCAGGCACGGTGATGACCACGTCCTTCACCTCCTCGCCGGTGAGGCGCTTGGCCTCGGCGGCAAGGTAGCGCAGGATCACGGCCGAGATCTCCTCGGGAGAGCATGTGGTCTTCTGGCTGCCGTCGTCGAGGACGATCTCGTCGCTCGTGCCCATGTGGCGCTTGACCGAAGAGATGGTGCCTTCGGGGAAGGCGCCGGCGCGGTTGCGGGCGCGCGTGCCCACGATGAAGGCGCCGTTTTCCAGGCCCACCACCGAGGGAACGATGCCGGATGGATTGTCCGCAGGCAGAACTTCAGGTTTGCCGTTCTTGAGCACGGCGATGCAGGAGTTGGTGGTTCCGAGGTCGATGCCGAAGACGGACATAGGGCTATTCCTCCATGGCGGCGAGGGGGGCCGTCTCGATGATGGCTTGCTTGAGAATGCGTGCCGGCTGAACGCGGTAGAGCACGGCCGCCAGATCGAGCGGCGCCGGCTCCCTGACGGGGCCGAGGCTCCACAGGACAGCCACGCAGTCAGTGTCGCTGTTTGACTTGAAAAGGGTCTGTCTGAGCTTGTCAAGATAGTCCTTGTCCAGCACCAGAGCCTGGTAGGCGTCCTTGATCTCGGCAAAGCGCTCGGGAAAGTTCTGGGGCGGATAGCGGCGCGCCAGCCTGACGTAGGCCTTGTGGATCTCGTCGAAGCCGGCGTTTGGATCTGCTTTCAGCCGTGCGAGCTGGCCTTCTAGCATGCTGGCCTCCGGTTCACCACGACAACGGCGGGACGCACCAGCACGCCTTCGAGCAGAAAGCCCGGCTTGACGATGCGCGCCACCGAGCTGTCCGGCAGATCCGGCGAGGACTCGCTGTCGCAGGCCTGGTGCACCTGGGGGTCGAAGGGGACGCCGGGCGCGGCGACAATCTCCAGGCCAAAGGCGCGCAGCGTCTCCTCAAGGCGTGCGCGCAGCATGGCGGCTTCGGGGCGCGGATCCTGCTCCTCCAGAGCGCGCAGCACGAAGGCCTCGGCGAAGTCCATGACGGCCTGCACGCCCTCCTTGCCTGCCTGGAGCAGGGCGCAGGTGCGGGCTATGCCGGTCTGCTGGCCGAAAAGCGACTCCAGAGCCGTGCGAAGGCGGCGCATTTCGCGGCGCTGCTGGCGCAGCTCCTCCTCAAGGGCCTGGATGCGGGCCCCGTTTTCCTGGGCCAGGATTTCGAGCGGCGAGGGGCCCTGGGGCGCCTCGGGTTCGGGCTTGATGCCGGCAAGCTTGGCCAGCCACGTCTGCAGGATGTTCAAGGTCCATTTCCTCCGACGCGGGCGCGCTGTGGTCTGCGCAGGAGCCCGGGAGAGCCTTGGCGCCGCGTTCCGCGGCCGCTGGACTGCCAGAGGCGGGCCCGACGGCTGAAGGAGTTTGCTTGTTCGCGCAGGCAAAGTCAACACGCCCGAGCAAAGCTGCACATCTGCCTCCAGACCGTGCAGCGGTCGGCGGAGGGCCGGGCCTGGACTGGCCGGTGAGGCACCGGATCGTCTGGCCCTGTGCGTCTGTTTCCTCGCGTCTGGCCTCGGTGCCCTGAACCAAGGGAGGACCGCCCCATGCCGCCGAAGGGAAGGGGGCGCGGCGGGCAGAGCCGCGCTCGGCCGGAATTGCTGCCGCGGGGTGGAATGCGGCGCATCGCCTTCGTCGTTTCGTGCGCCGCCGGCGCGCTAGTCCTGCCCGTGTCCGCGGCGCCTGAGGCTGTGGGTTTGGGCGTAGCGGCGGAAGTCGCGGATGAACTTGGCGCAGGTGCCGGCAAGGTAGATGACGCAGAAGGCCACGATGCCGGCAAAGGCGTCGCCGTGGCAGAAGAGCAGGCTTGCGAGGGCGCTCAGGGCCGCCGCGCCGAGCAGCTCCTTCAAGCTGGGAACGAGGGTGAAGTCGGGCATGGAAGTCTCCTGGGGAAGTCTCGTGAGGAAACTGGGGAAGTCTCCTGGGGAAAGTCTTCTGGGCGGTTTTCCCGGCCCGGGGGCCTGCCGCGCAGGGCAGCTGGCAGAAGTCCCGGGACGGGAGACGGGGCCCCTTCGCGACGGCGCCGCGGCTGCGGAGGCATCAGGCGGCGGAGGGCCTTGTGCCTCAAGTCTATAGAAAGGGCGGGTCTGGGGGTCAAGCCGCGGCTAAGAAAGTGGATTTCATCTTTGCCGGCTGGGCGATCCCTTTCCTGCGGCTGGGAAAGAGGCCGCGCAGGGCAGGTTTCCTGAAGGATTCCGGCGGGATGGAGCATGTTTCCGGCAGGCTGGAAGACATGTTGACAGGGCGCGCGCATCCTTATTACATAGAAGGCAGATGCGCGCCGAGGCTGTTTCGGAGCGCCTGTTGTTCTTCAAAAAAGCGCGGGTCCCTGCCCGTGCGCAGGTCCGCTTGGACGGACGCCCGCCCCGGGCGCAGAGGGGGGAGGCCGCAATGAACTACTGGCAGTTTTCGGACCATGTGAATCCCAACGTGCACGAAACCGACGTCGAGGGGAAGACGCCCCTGCATCTGGCGGCCGAGTGCACCAAGCTGGACGACGTGAAGCGCTTCCTGGAGCAGGGCGCAGACCCCAACGCCAGGGACAGCTTCGGGCGCATTCCCCTCCACTGCTCGCGCAAGTCCACGGTCACCATCGCCCTGCTTGAGGCCGGCGCCGATCCCAAGGCCCGCGATGACAACGACTGCACGCCCCTGCACTACGCCGATTCCCCGCGCATGGTGACAGCCCTGCTCAAGGCCGGCGCCGATCCCAACGCCCGCGACTATCTCGGCCGCACGCCCCTCAACCGCAGCGTCATGCGCACCGACACCTTCATCTGGCTCGTGGAGGGCGGGACCGATCCGGACATCCCGGACGTCATGGGCAACGTGCCCCTCTTCCATGCGGCCAACGACATCAAGAAGGTCGAAGCCCTCCTTGCCCGCGGATGCAAGTGCGACGCCGTGGACAGGCTGGGGCGCTGCGCGCTCATGCGCTTCTTCGATCCGGCCGCCGTGCCCCTGCTCGTGGAGCGCGGCCTCAAGCTCGACAGGCGCTCGGTCCAGGGATTCACGCCCCTCATCTTCTCCGTGAGCCAGGGCAGCCGCATCGGCACCAAGGCCCTCATCGAGGCCGGCGCCAGCCTCAACTTCTTCGACCGCTCCGGCAACGGCCCCCTGCACGTGGCGGCCTTCAACGGCCGCTCCAACATGCTCGAGATGCTGCTCAGCCTGGGAGCCGACGTGACCGTGCGCGACGGCGGCGGCCGCACTGTGCTGCACCATGCCGCGGCCAGCCAGAACCCCAAGGGGGTGCTGGGCGTGCTCCTTGCCGGCAAGGCGCGGGAATTCGTCAACGAGCGGGACCTCTGCGGACGCGCCCCCCTGCACAACATCGGCAACGCCGAGGCCGTAGACATGCTCGTGAACGCCGGCGCCGAGATCGAGGCCAGGGACGCCAAGGGCTGGACTCCGCTCTGCTGGGCGGCCTACGCCGGCAAGTACGAAGTCGCCGAAGCGCTTCTGCGCCGGGGCGCCGCGCCCCATGCCAAGGGCAATGAGGGCGAAACCCCCGTGGATCTCGCCAAGGAAAAGCGCCTGCAGCACCTTTTGCTCAACGGACCCGAGGAAATGCGGATCGACAAGCCGGGCAAGAAGGCCGTTCCCCAGCCCCAGCCTAAGGCCAAGCCCACGCCCAAGGCGCCGGCCCCCCGGCGATTCCTCGATCAGGAGCAGTCGGACGCCCCGCAGGACTTCCCCAAGGCGCGGATCATCAAGCCGGCCTCCGAAGCCGGCCAGAGCTTCCCCAACGCCCGCATCGTCAAGCCTGCGGCCTCGGCGGACGCCCCGCAGAGCTTCCCCAAGGCGAAGATCATCAAGCCTGCGCCTGCCAAGCCTGCCGGAACGGTCGCGGCAGCCGGGCCTGCCGAGCCGGAAAAGGCCTTCCCCAAGGCCCGCATCGTCAAGCCGGCAGAACCCAAGCCAGAAGCAGCCCAGCCTGAGCCCGCCGCGCCCGAAGCGGCCAAGCCCGAGCCCGAAGCGCCCAAGGCCGACGAGTCCAGTGCGTCCAAGGCAGTGGCCAGGCGCCGGCGCATCATCGTCACCTAGCTGAGCCCCAGTTCAAGCTCACGACAGCTTTCCTTCCGCCCCCGCCGGCCCCTGCGCCAGCGGGGGCCGGCGTCTGGAGCCCTTGCCCGGCGTCCCGGCCGAAGTGCCTGCGTGCATGGCCAAGCCTCTGGAGGCGGACGAGGACATGCCGGGGAGGGCGCCCCGGGCTTCTCTGGCTGAGGGCTGCGAGAGCATGCGCAGGCTGCCCGGCAAGCTGTGCGGAGGGGCTGGGCTCCCGGCCTCCTGGCAAGACGATTGGCCAGCCGCCTGAGGCCGGGCTGCAGGGCAGGGCAAAGCCAAGGCGGCGCCCTTCGCAGGAAGGACGCCGCCTGGAAAAGTCTCTGACAGGAAGTTTCTGGCAGGAAAATTTCTGGCAGGAGCGCTAGTAGAGGTTGAGGAACTGGCGCAGCTCCTGAATGAGCTGGAGCCGTATCTTTTCGTCCTGCATGCCGACGTAGATGTTGGCGGAGAGGAATTCGGGCCAGTTGCCGGCGTCGAAGCGCTTGCCCTGCAGCTTCACGGCCGACATGCCCTGCTCCCTGCAGAGCAGGGCCATGGCGTCGGTGAGCTGGATTTCGCCGTTGGCGCCGGGGGGCGTCTTGTCGAGGCAGTCGAAGATCTCGGGGGTGAGGATGTAGCGGCCGACGATGGCGAGCCTGGAGGGCGCCTTTTCCTTGGCAGGCTTCTCCACGAGACCCTTGACGTTGAAGATGCCGGGGGCCGTCTCTTCGCCGTCCACGATGCCGTAGCGGTGGACATTCTCGAGCGGCACTTCCATCACGCCCACGGCGGAGGTCTGCTTGGCCTGGGCAACGCCCATGAGCTGGCGTATGCCGGGATCGCCGCTGAAGATGACGTCGTCGCCGACCATGACGGCAAAAGGCTCGTCGCCCACGACGCGGCGGGCGCAGGCTATGGCGTGGCCAAGGCCTTTCTGCTCCTTCTGGCGCACGGCAATGACGTTGACCATTTCCGCAACGTCGCGGATGGTCTTGAGCAGCTCCGTCTTTCCCGCGCGCTCAAGAATGCCCTCGAGCTGCAGGTTGTGGTCGAAGTAGTCCTCGATGACGCTTTTGTCGCGGTTGGTGATGAAGATCACGTCCGTGATGCCGGCGGCCTGCGCTTCCTCAAGCACGTGCTGGATAACGGGCTTGTTGTAGATGGGAAGCATCTCTTTGGGAATGTTCTTGGTGGCGGGCAGCGAGCGGGTGCCCCATCCTGCGACGGGAATGACGACTTTGCGAATGGGTTTCATTGGCAAGCTCCAAGGTGGTTTTGCAGGCCGCCCGGCGGGCATCTTCCCCGAAGGGAGCGCTCTGCAGAGCGGAAAGCCGCGCTTTCTCGTGCCTGTCAAGGCAAATCTACAACAGGGCTTCGGAGAAAGCAAAGACGTTTTGCCGGCTGCGGGAGGCCAGCGTCCGCGGCCCGGCAGGGCCTTGGGCAGGGGCTGCGCAGAGCCGGAGGCTCAAGGCTGGCCGCGGGCCGAAGTGCAGTGCGCCGGACTGGACGGGGAAGGGTCCGGCCTGTACAAGGAGGGCTGCGCCAAGCTTGCCGCACCGTGAGGCAGGCTTCAGGCCAGCAGATTCATGCAGCCAGATCTGGCAAGCCAGCCAGCCAATCAGCCAATCAGCCAGCCAAGGAGGACGCTATGGCAGACAAGGACAGCATGCACGCGCTTTTTCACGGCCCCGACTGCGCCGGCGAGCTCGATCCCGAGTTTGCCAGGCTCTTTGCGGACTTTGCCTTCGGCGAGGTGGCGGACCACGGCACTCTGGATGCGCGCACGCGCGCCATGGCCGTCTGCTCCTGCCTGCTCGGCTGCCAGGGCGCCGAAGCCTTCCGCGCCTATCTTCCCCAGGCGCTCGGCATGGGGCTGACCCCCGTCGAGGCCAAGGAACTCGTCTACCAGGCCGTTGCCTACCTTGGCCTTGGCCGCGTCTTTCCCTTCTTCAAGGCCTGCAACGAGGTGCTCGCAGCGCGGGGGGTGGAGCTGCCCCTGCCTGCGCAGGGCACGGTCGATCCTGGCGACAGGCAGGCCTGCCGCGAGGCTGGCACCGGCGCGCAGGTCGAGATCTTCGGCGAGGGCATGCGGGAGTTCTGGAACTCGGGCAGCCGCCAGACCGTGCACCTGCGCCGCTGGCTCGCCTCCTGGTGCTTCGGCGGCTTCTACACCCGCAAGGGGCTCACGCTGGCGGAGCGCGAGCTGGCGACCTTCTGCTTCATCGCAGCCCAGGGCGGCTGCGAGTCCCAGCTTGCCAGCCACGCCAAGGGCAACATGCAGGTCGGCAACGGCGAGGGCGTTCTCGTCGATGCCATCACCCAGTGCCTGCCCTGGATAGGCTATCCGCGCACCCTCAACGCCCTCAAGTGCATCAAGGACGCAGCCAGGAGCCTGGCGGCCGGCTAAGCGGGACAGGCAGGATGCGGCAGGGGGCAGGACCGCGGGCTTCGGGGAAGGCGGATCCGCTCCGCTCCCACCCGGCACCCTGCGCCGGCGCCGCTCTGCACGGAGAGCTGGCATGAAGAAATGGTCAAGACGCGCGCTGCTGGGCGGACTGGCGGCGCTGGCAGGCACGGCGGGCGCCGGGGCGCTCTTTCTGCAGAGCCCTCGCTTCGGCGCGGCGCCGGAAGGCGAGCGCCTTGCCCGCGTGCAGGCCTCGCCCCACTGGGCCGATGGCGCCTTCCGCAACCTGGAGCCGACGCCCCTCATCACGTCCGGCGAGGGCGTGGTCAAGGCCTGGGCCAAGTTTCTCTTCAAGCCCAAAGGCCGCACCGAGCCGAAGGACGCCATACCCTGCGCGAAGACGGACCTGCGGGCCCTTGATCCCGCAAAGAGCCTTGCCGTCTGGCTGGGACACTCCAGCGTCTTCCTGCAGCTGGCCGGCATGCGCATCCTCGTCGATCCCGTCTTCTCGAGCCATGCCGCGCCCCTGCCGGCTGCGGTCGCGGCCTTCAGGGGCACGGGCGTCTACGGTCCTGGGGACATGCCGGACATCGACCTGCTCCTGATCTCGCACGACCACTGGGACCATCTGGACTATCCCACCGTCTGCGCGCTTGCTCCCCGCGTGCGGCGGGTGCTCTGCCCGCTGGGCGTCGGGGCGCACCTTGTCCGCTTCGGCCTGCCGGAGAGCCGCCTTGTCGAGCTCGACTGGTTCGGACAGGCTTGCTTCGGGCCTGTTTCGGCAACGCTCACGCCCTCCCGGCACTTCTCGGGGCGCCTGCTTGCCCGCGACAGGACGCTCTGGGGCGGCTTTGCCCTTGAAGGCGCAGGCCTGCGGATCTGCTTCACGGGCGACGGCGGCTACGGCAGCCACTTCAGGGAGATAGGCCGGCGCTTCGGCGGCTTCGACCTCGTCATGCCCGACACGGGCCAGTACAACCGGCGCTGGGCCCATGTGCACATGTTTCCCGAAGAGGCAGCCAGAGCCTGCGCCGATCTGGGCGGACGCGCGCTCCTGCCCGTGCATGCCGGCCGCTTCTGCATTTCCGAGCACGACTGGGACGATCCCTTCCGGCGCATCAGCCGGGCAGCTGAAGGCATGCCCTGGCGGCTGGCAACGCCGCTGATAGGCGAGCCTGTCGAGATAGCTGGCTCCCTGCCGCAGCGCCGCTGGTGGGAGGGCCTGGCCTGATGGCGCCCCTGTTCCGGAAGGCGTCCGCGAAGCGCAGGCTCGCGCCCTGCCTCTGCCTTGCCCTTGCCCTGGCTGCGGTTCTGCCTGGCGAGTGCGCCGGCGATCCCCTCTCCGATCTCGACAGCCTCATTCTGGACAACCAGCGCAAGCTCAACAGGGAAGGGGACCAGGGGCGCGGGAGCGGCCAGAGCCCGGAGCGACGCAGGAACGGCGTGGACGCGCCGCCTCGTCCGCCCCAGCAGGAACGGCGTGATCTGCACCGGCCCGCACGGCCCCAGAAGCCCCTGGTGGCGCCGGGAAGCCCGGCCCGGGATCCGGCCTTCCGCATCCCGCCCGCCCGCAGGCAGGAGACGCGCATGGGCCCCTCGGGGGGCGTGCGCGAGTACGGCCCCTACTATGCCCGCTTTGCCATCTGGATCCCGCCGGGCTGGACAGCCGTGCCCGTGGAGGGGGGCCTGCGCTCGACCGCGCCGGACGGCGCCACGGCCGTTGGCGTGGTCATCCGCAACGCCGGGGGGCGCTCCGCCGAAGAGCTTGCCCGCAGGGCTGCCAGGCAGTCGGGCCTCGAGCAGCTTGCCAGACAGGGCAGGAACACCTGGGTCGCCAGCGGCGTCAGGCAGGGCGTCCTTGTGCGCGTGCTCGTCCACGAGTCGGCAGGCAGGGCCGTCTTCGTCACCTTCGCCGGACGCGACATCGCCACGGTCAGGAAGATGGTGCAGTCCCTGCAGGACGTGCGCAGGGGCTTCTAGACGGCTGCGCCCCCGGGGGGAGCGGCTGGCGCAGGGCGGCCTTCAGCATGCCGGCCGGGGGCAGAAGCGCCAGGCCCAGGCGCGCGGTCCAGACGCTGGTCTAGACGCTGACGCTGGCGCTGCGCGGAGGCTGGCCGCTGGCATGATCTTCTTCCCGGATGCCGGGCCGGCCGCATTCCGCTACAGCGGGGCGTCCGTCTGGCTGAGGCGTCCCTCGCCGGCCAGCTCCTCGACCCTGCGCTCGGCTTCGGCCATCCCAAGGGCCGCGGCCTTGCGGTACCAGCCAAGGGCTTCGCCCCTGTCCCGGGGCAGTCCTTCGCCCTGCTCGTACAGGCGTCCCAGGCTGAACATGGCATCGGCGCTGCCCTGCTCGGCGGCCTTGCGGTACCAGCCGGCCGCGGCTTCGGGATCCCTGTCCACCCCTATGCCGCAGAGCCGGCAGTTGCCGATGTTGTTCTGCGCCACGGGGTTCCCGGCCAGGGCGGCGGCCTCGTAGAGCCTGGCTGCCTTGACCGGATCGTGCATCTTCCCTTCGCCCGTCTCGTACAGGAGGCCGAGGTTGGTGACGGCGCCCCAGTGGCCCCGCTCGGCGGCCAGGGAGTACCACTTGACGGCCTGCACCTGGCTTGCGGGCACGCCCGTGCCCTGGGCGTACATGGCGCCCAGCATGAACATGGCATCCGCCGATCCGAGGCGCGCCGCCTCCTGGCACCAGCGGAAGGCCTCCGGGACGTCGCGGGCGGGTCCGCTGCCGGCAAGGCAGCAGGCCAGGCCGTACATGGCGCCGGCGTGTCCCTGCTCGGCAGCCCGGCGGTACCAGACGGCCGCCTCCACGGGATCGGCATCGACGCTCCAGCCCTTGAAGAGGCACTCGCCGACGTGGAACTGCGCTTCGGCTTCGCCCCGCTCGGCGGCGTCTATCCAGCGCTCCGGCGTATCGGGGGCATTGTCGGCCTCGTCGCGGCCCTTGTGCTCGCCGGCATCGGCCTGCTCGAGCCAGTAGCAGGCCTGCGCTTCGTCCATGGGCGTGCCGTCGCCCTCCTGCAGGCACTGGGCCGCCTTGCGCTGGGCGCCGGCGTGGCCCTGGCGGGCTGCCTTGAGGAAGCACTTGAAGGCCTGCTCCCGGTCTTCGGGAACGCCGTCGCCCTGCTGCAGGCAGAGGCCGAGGCAGTGCAGGGCTTCGGCGTTGCCCTGCGCGGCCGCCTTGGCGTACCAGACGCAGGCCGCCTCGTGGTCCTCCTCCACGCCCACCCCGTGCTGCAGGCAGTAGGCAAGCTCCTCCTGCGCCTCGGCGTGGCCCTGTTCGGCCGCCTTCTGGAACCAGCGGACGGCTTCGGCCTCGTCGGGTTCCGCGCCGCGTCCGCCAAGCAGGCAGACGCCGGCGTGGTACTGGGCGCTGGGCAGGCCCTGGTCGCCGGCCCTGCGGTACCATTCGAGGGCCTTTGCGGGATCGGCCTCCACGCCGTTGCCGTAGCTGTAGCACTCGCCAAGGCAGAGCTGGGCCTCGGCGTTCTCCTGCTCGGCGGCCAGCGCGTACCACTTGACGGCCTGCTCCAGGTCCTCCTCCACGCCCGTGCCGTAGTAGCAGCAGTCGCCCATCTTGAGCTGGGCTTCGGGGTGCTCCTGCTCGGCAGCCCTGCGGTACCAGAGGGCTGCTTCATGCATGTCCTGGGGCACGCCCGTGCCCTGTGCAAGGCAGGTGGCGAGGGCGAACTGCGCCGGTGCAAAGCCCTGCTCGGCCGACTTGCGGCAGAGCCTGGCGGCCATCTCCAGATCCTTGCGGTGCACGCCCTTGCCTTCGGCGTAGAGGCCTGCCAGATGCGCCCATGCGCCGGCGTGGCCCGAGACCGCAGCCATGCGGTGCCAGCCTGCGGCCTTGCGGGCGTCCTGCGGCACCCCTTCGCCCAGTTCGCAGCACAGGCCAAGGCTGTACTGGGCCTCGGTGTGCCCCTGGCGGGCGGCCTTGAGGTACCAGCTGGCCGCTTCCGTGCGGTTTTCAGGCACGCCCCGGCCGTAGTAGAGGCATTCGCCAAGCTGGTACTGCGCCTCGGCCTCGCCCTTGCGGGCCCTTTCGCGCCACTGGGCCGCCGTGGTGGGCGACTGCTCCGGCACCTCGTCGCCGGAGCTTTCTTCCTCCTCCCAGTCGCTGCTGTCATCGCGCTCGCCGGGCTTCGTGCCGGAGAGGATGCCGATGAGGGAAGAGAAGATGCTGGCCATGCGGAAACCTCCTGGGATCAGCCCGGCGCAGCCGGACGTATCCTGAGGATATAGCCTTGAAAATTGCCATTCCGCAAGCCTTGACTCGCCCTCTTCACCCTCTCGCCCGTCCATCTCGCCCTCTGCCCTCGCGCGAGGCCGCGCCTCTCCGCCGCCTTCCTGCCGGCAAGCCACGCCGGGAGCGCCTGCTCCGGGCGGGAAAGGCATGGAGGAGGACAGGCCGGATCCCTGGCGGCAGACGGCAGGCTGGGAGCAGGCCGCCTGCCCGCTCCGCCGGCAGGGCAGGTTATGCGGGGCAAGGGGATCTTTGCGGGGAGCGTGAGCCTTTACCGGGGCCGCAGACGGCGCAGCCGTCTTCGTCCAGAGGCTGGAGATGCTCCCTGGCCATGACTTCCTTGAGCATGCCGATGAAGGTCGCCGTGGGGACTGCGCCCGGGAAGGCGTATTGGCGTTCGATGACGACGTAGGGCACGGAGCGGATGCCGAAGCGGGCGGCCTCGCGCTCGTCGGCGAGCACGGCCTTAGCAAAGCCGCCGCCGTCGAGCATGGCGCCCGCTTCTGCCTCGTCGAGACCCGCGCCGGCGGCAATGGCCTGAAGGGCCTGCCTGTCGCCGAGGTCAACGCCGTCCTTGAAGCAGGCCTTGAAGAGTCTGGCCGGCATGTCCTTCACGCCCTTGCCGGCTGCAAACTTGGCGAGCCGATGGGCGTCGAAGGTGCTGGCTGCCTTGGCATGGAGGCAGTCCCAGTCGAGGCCTTCCCCGGCGGCCGTCCGGCAGATCTTGAGGATCCAGTTCCGGGCCTTTTCCCCGGTCATGCCGTACTTGCGCATGCAGCGCTCCACGAGGGGCTGAGCCTTGGGGACGGGGCTCGGGTCGAGCTCGAAGCTCTTCCTCTCGATGGTGAAGAGCTGTTCGGCATGGAGGGCTTGCAGCGCGTTCTCAAGGCGCTTTTCGGCGATGCGGCAGAAGGGGCAGCCAAAGTCGGACCAGATTTCGATGTGCATGGAGGCATACTCCCGGAGCTTGTCTGGACAGTGCCAGGGCAGGATAGCGCTGGCAGGGGGCTGCGACAAGCCGGCGCTGGAACGCTTCCTGCCCAGGCGCCGGAGGGAGCCCTGCCGGCAGAAGCCCTCCCTGTGGCAGGCAGGGGCCGCCGGGCTGGGCCGTGGCGCGGGGCGCTGGCTTTTTTCGCGAAAGGCGCAGCCAAGCCTTGACGGGGGCGGCAAAAAAGGGCAACAAGAGGCCGTCTGTGGTTCTGTAGCTCAGCTGGATAGAGCATCCGCCTCCTAAGCGGGTGGCCGGCAGTTCGATTCTGCCCAGGACCACCACAAATTTCAGGCATCTGGCTTCCAAGGCCGGATGCCTTCCGCTTTTTCTGGGGGCTTTTCGGGGGGCTCGCCTCAGGGCGCCGAGCCCGAACCCTGCGCCGGAACGCTGAGCCGGAACGCTGAGCCCGGAACCGGCGGCAGGACTTGCGGCAGGACTGGTGGCAGGGCTTGGCAGAGCGCGCCGCTAGAAGATCCCCTGGCGCTGCATCTCCAGAAAGAGGAGCTTCGCCACCCGCAGGGCGACCAGGGCGCCCACCAGCCAGAGAACGACGTGCTGGCGGGGGATGCGGGCGCCGTGCCTGCGCCAGGCCTGGCATATGCCGGCAAGCTTCACGGCGGCGGCGCAGATGCAGGCGATGAAGGCGAAGACGGCGATGCAGAGGGCGAGCTGGTTCATGAAGGGACTCCTTGAAAGATGCCAGGCTGTCCGGCGTGTCCGGCAGGCTGCATGGGAAGGGCGGATGCTGGGGGAGCTGGCAAGCCGTCTACGGCCGGCCCGGCTGGTCTGCCGGCAGGACTTCGCCTTCGCGCCCAAGCGCCTCGAGATCGTCGGGCCGGGCCTTCTCGAAGCGGAAGGCCTGTCTGGCTTCAGGGTGCTTTTGCCTGTCCACGGGACTGAAGAACATGGCGGCCGGCCTCGCGAAGAGCCGGCGCTCCCCGTAGAGGGCCCTGTAGACGGCAAGGGGCTCCATGGTCTCGGAATGCCAGGCTATGCCGAGGTAGGCATAGAGATAGCGCGTGCCTTTGCCGTCGGCATCGCGCTTGAAGTGGCGCAGGACGTCGCCTGGGGCAAAGCGTTCCTCGAAGCTGCATTCGCTGTGCTGCATGAGCATCTCCATCGGCAGGCCGCGCCTGCCCTGCTTGGTGCCGTCCCTGCACTGCGGAGCAAAAAGCCCGCCTGCTGCCGGCACGTTGTCTCGTCGTCCAAAGCTGGCCCCGCTTCAATGCGGAGCCGGAACCGCAGCCGGAAGAAGGAGGCCTGCCGAGGCGCCGGCGCAGGCGGCTGGCCCCCTGCGGTCTCGGTCCGCCGCGTCCGCGCACGGCGCATGGCCTGCGGCCGCAGTTCCCACGGTGGAGGTTCCCCGCCGTCCCGCCTGCTGTCAGCGCGAGGCGCAGCTCTGGCAGGCTCCGCCCGTGATCAGCACCTCCTTGCCCCTGAACCCGAAGCCGTAGGCGTAGATGGCATTGCGGGCAACGCCCCGGGCCGCCAGGGCGTCGGCATAGCGCTTTTCCGCAATCTGCCTGAGCGCGCTGGCGCAGGTGTCCTCAAGGCTCTTTTCCTTGCGCGGACGCATGGTCTTGAACTCGATGACGATGCCGCGATCCCCTTTGCGCAGGGGAAAGAGCATGACGTCGCAGCGTCCAAGGCCGCTCTCGCGGTTGGAGACGATCTCGTAGCGTCCCTTCAAGTCCACGATCAGCCCCAGGACAAAGGCGTGGTAGAAGCGCTCCGGCTTCCTGCCTCCCGTGTCGAAGAAGCTGAAGGTGTTCTCGGCGATGTCGGACATGAGCTCGTTCATGTCGTCGAG
>JAEEGL011396019.1_pt1 | contig 14962 bp, 14 predicted proteins | sample 9134231 | NCBI WGS metagenome assembly JAEEGL01 (sample SAMN16246548, study PRJNA631951) | gut metagenome | biome: gut microbiome; feature: rumen; material: fiber-attached | host: Bos | place: Iran: Karaj | collected 2018-10
GTAAATGAATCACCAAAACCAAAGGAGAACGACGGGAATGTGATTTTTTACACAAATGCTCATGCAGTAATAAATACCCCCGCTTTTTTAGTCACCACAGTTTTTGTCGATAGTACATTTGTAGGGGCTTTAACAACAGCGGATTATTATATGTCTCAGATTCTATTAGGCGCTGAGGAACAAACGATTGAACCTCCAGCAGATAATTACGAAACAGATGCGTCGGTGTTGAATATTCCAATGTCAGAAGGTGAACATTCTTTTTATGCGTTTTTTGGTATTAGTCCAACATACCGAATGGGAGTAAAAGGGACATTTACTGTTACTAAAGGTGAATGTACAAAGATTTTTCTTGATGCACATAAATACACCAATGACCTATGAAGAAAAGATTTTTTGCTCGTATCTCTTAAGTTTACTAATTCATCAATAAAATGGAGGTAATTATGAAAAAGAACCTTTTTTTACTCGCACTATTTTCAATAGGCTTGGTGTGTGCGTGTAGCAAAGAAGAACCTGTTTTTCCGCAGGATCAATCGGAACAGAAACTTGAGGTTGCACGAGAAAAGGCGTCGGAACTTGAATATTATTATGTTACGGTAACCGCAAGCGATGGGTTCTCATACGACTCGTTAGTTGTTGTACCCGAACGGTGGACGTTTAATGACAACATCCCATACACTGTAAAAGCTGTATGGTATGGCGATTCGTTGGCAATAGAACGCATTTATCAATATCCCGAAGGGTATTTCAAAACAAGGGAAATACCCGATACGGCAACCGTAAAATAACTTTTACAACAGAGGAGATGAAATCGCTCCTCTGTTTTTATTATATGACAGACCCTGACATTATATCCGTAGGTGAGTTTATAAAGCATGCTTCAATAACGAAGAAGACTCTACCCGTTTATCGAGTATAGGAAGATAAGGTTTGTTGTCGCTTAAAGAAAAAACAATTTACGAATTTTCTATCTTGCTGTAGAACTGATTCATCAAGTCTTCCATTTTTTTCTGGAGCAGTTTTGTCTGTTCCTCGGCAAAATCGGCAGTAATGCCCGTTGGGGGAATGTCGATTCTGTATGGCGGAGCAACAAGTAATTTTGTCCGCCTGCCAAAGCGGTGAGGACTGTCCATGTAAACCATCACAATCGGTGCTTTTGCCATAACTGCCAGCAACGAAACTCCCGAATGAAACGGAAGCAGTTTTCGTGGCTCGGCGTGTCGTCCTTCGGGGTAGATAGCGATGTTTTCCTTCTGCACGTTCAAAACTTGCAACGACTGATATATCCAACTTGTATCGGCTTTTTGTCTGTCGATAGGAATGCAGTTTGTGTGGCGCAGGAAAAATCCGAATGTTTTCTGTTCAAATCTGTCTTTTGCCGCCAAAGAATGTATGGTTTCCTTACGAAAAACTGTGTTTAGAACAGGTCCGTCCAAATGGCTGCGGTGATTGCAGACCAAAATCGACGGCTCTTTCAGTTTCAAATCTTGTTGTTCCTTGTCAACAAAAAAAACTTTCGGCCAAAAGCTTACTCGTACCAAGAAAGCTATTATGGCCGAAAGTATTGAATCTCCAATTGATTTCATTTCTGAATGCTACTTTTGTGCCGCAATATAGTCAATTACTTCACCGACAGTCAGAAATGGCTTGTCGTTCGAGAATTTTATGTCGAACTTGGTTTCGCAACCGAGGCTGATGAGCAACATTGACAAAGAGTCTATGCCCAAATCGTTGATTAACGACGATTCTCGTCCTACGTTCGACAAATCCATATTCGGTTTTACCTGTAAAAGGACTTCTTTGAGTCCCGCAAAAATTTCTTCCTGTGTCATATTAGTTTTTGTTTCGTGCAACTTTCAATGCGCCTGTACGGGCGAAATCTTCTTTTCTCACCGTAATCTTCATGATTCTATGAGTTGTTGGAAGTGTCGCATTTATTTCTTCGACTAATTTTTTGAAATATGCCTCAACTTCGCTCCAATCTTTGCCTTCGAACATTTCCATACGTGGTAGAATTTCTATTGCGATAATTGGGTTTCCGTCTTGAAATTCTTCTTTTACCAAACAGTCGCGAAGGAATGGAGATTTGTAGAAAGGCTCTTCTATGCTTTCGGGGCTTATGTTTTCGCCGCTTGCCAGTACAATAATGTTTTTAATTCTACCGACAATGTATATAAATCCGTCTTCGTCAATACGGGCAAGGTCGCCAGTCTTCAACCAGCCGTCGGGTGTCAATGTTTTGGCTGTTTCTTCTTCGTTGCCATAGTAGCCGAGGAATACGTTGTCGCCTTTTATCCATAATTCTCCGTCAACTATTTTTACATCTTGTTCTGGATAAACTTTTCCGACAGCTGTAGATTTTTCGTGTACGTCGGCATTTCCTGTCGTAAGGTTTGCACCTTCCGTCATACCATATCCGAATAGGAGATTTACGCCGATTTCGTCAAATTCCTTGATCAACTTCGGTGGTACGTTTGCAGCACCGGAAATAACGATTTTAAGTTGACCGCCAAGGAATTGAGGTCCGTACATTCTTACCAGTCCCAATAAAATTTCGCACAAGCCAGGAACAAGAACCAACTTTGTCGGTTTAATTTGTGGCAATTTCCCTATAGTTGCTTTCATATCTTCTGCCGAGAACCACAATGCACCTGTGTAGAACGCACCCATTGTGCTGTAAATAAGTCCGAACACGTGGCTAAGCGGCAAAAGGCAGATTTCGCGGTGACCGCACAATTGACTGCCAGTGGCGAAACAGGCGTTGAAACTTCCTCGCATTATAGCTCGGTGAGGAAGAATTGCACCTTTCGGAGCACCGGTTGTTCCACCGGTAAAGAAAATAGCTGCAGGTTCGTTTTTGTCGACAACGGCAACAGGAGCGGCTTCGTCGGCAATAGATTTAGATGAGACAACCTTGCAAGAGGCTTTTTCCGCCATTGGAAGAAATTCATCGCGGGCAACCAACACTTTTACGTTAAACTTCATGCAACTGCCCACTAAAGCCTGTTCTGGCAATTGAGCAGGAAGATTTATAGCAATGTAGCCGGCAGATGTGGCTGCCAAAAACATTTCAACTGCATCGATAGATGTTTTTTCAAATATAGCTACTTTGTCACCTTTCTGAAGTCCCAGACCGTTCAAAAAAGCACGGCGGCGGGCAATACGTTCACACATTTCTTTATATGTGTACGTAACGACAGTGTCGGACAATGCCGGACGGTCGGCCCATTTTTGTTCTATCCATTGTAAAAATTCAGGAATTGTCGGAATGTACGACAATTGCTCAAGTTCCTCTTTCGGGATTAAATCATAAAAATAATTACTCATATCTATAATGTTAAATTTTAAAAACACACAAATTTCGCCCAAAACATTTTTATGTACAAATAAATGTTTCATACACCGACGAAGATACGCAAAAAAATAGAAAATGGGGGTGTTTTGCGAAATAATGGGGCGAAATACATTGAAATTCTTCTGTTTGTGCCATCAAAATAAACTTTGTTCGGAAAAAATTCCTTATCATTGCAAACGCAAAACTAAAAATAAATGGTGCCCATCGCCAAAGTTTCGGCAAGAGACGAACGTACCGAAATCAACGTGCCACGCACGGGTGTGTATGGCGTGCGGATAGAAACAGTTTCTGCAACCGTTATGATTCGATAATGTTAATCTGTAGAGACGCGATTAATCGCGTCTCTACAACATCAATCCGTGAAAATAATCAGTAAGGCTGCCACGAAAGTGGTGGCCTTTTTTGTGTGTATGGCGGTGGCATGAATAAAAAACTCGTATCTTTGCATTGTAACTAATTATAAAAGGTTAATGCAAATGATTATATATATACAGTTTAACGAAAAAAAGAAGTTAATATGAAAGCGAAAAAAGAAACACTACACGCGCAAGGAATAGAAATTGGAATCTACACCACAGACTTTGAAAATGAGTTTATTTCCCTTACGGATATTGCAAAATATAGGAGTTCGGATCCAAGAATTACTATTCACACTTGGCTTAGAAGTCGCGATATTGTTGAATTTTTAGGATTATGGGAGAGTTTGCATAATATGGATTTTAAACGTAGTGATTTCGATACGTTTAAAAAAGATGTTGGTAGCAACGCATTTACATTTTCTATTAAAAAATGGAATGAAGAACTTAACGGCAGTGGCATAATAACAAAGTCAGGACGCTATGGCGGAGGTATTTTCGCTCACTCTGATATTGCATTGGAGTTTGCCTCTTGGCTTTCTCCGGAATTTAAACTGTACATAATAAAGGACTATAAATGACTGAAAGCAGATGAAAATAGTCGGTTGTCGCTAAATTGGAATTTGAACCGGGAATTGTCAAAACTCAATTACAAGATACATACCAGTGCAATAAAAGAAAATCTGATATTACCTGAGTTGACAATAGAACAAAAAAATTATGTGTATGCAGACGAAGCTGATATGTTGAATGTGGCAATGTTTGGAAAAACAGCCATGCAGTGGAGAAAAGATAATCCGAATGCAAAAGGAAACATTCGTGATTATGCGACTATTAGTCAACTTCTGGTACTTGCTAATCTTGAAAGTTATAATGCTATTTTAATTGAACAGGGTGTTGAGCAGGAAAAACGTCTTGAATTGTTGCGACGGACGGTTATAAAACAATTGACAACAATATCTCAAATGGATTTATCCTTAATAAAATTACAAAAAGGTAATCCAAAATCTATTTTGTGAAAACTGTAAAGCGAGTTTCAAAGGCTGCCACGGAGTGGTGGCCTTTTTTGTGCGGTAATAAAGCCAAGAGTATAAAGAAAATGCTATATTTGTACAAAAATAAAACACGACATAACAATGGCAAAAATTACGGTACAAAACACGGAAATCACGATTCTCACAAACGAGGGTGATGATTATATTTCGCTTACAGACATGGCTCGTAGCTAATTGCAGCAACATATTATTTTTCGTTGGCTCAGTCTAAAAAGCACGATAGAATATCTTGGAGAATGGGAGATATTGTATAATCCAAATTTTAATTGTACCGAATTCGGTACAATTAAAAATATGGCAGGTAGTAACAATTTTGTATTATCTGTGAAGACATGGATTGAAAAAACTAATGCCATCGGAATTGTTTCAAAAGCAGGTAGGTATGGTGGCCACATATGCACACCGTGATATAGCTTACCATTTTGAAATGTGGATAAGTCCTCGTTTTCAATTGCTTTTGGTTAAGGAATATCAACGCCGTTCCGCTAAAAGAATAAAATTGCCGCTCCGCACAATCCAAACGCAGGGCAATGCTATTCTTTTTTAACGCTACATTATGTTGATTTTCTATACGCCAACCAGCTAAGTCGGAAGATATTCTGCTCGCGAAACGATAGCGTTGCGACTTTGCAGGCGAGCGTTAAGAAAATCTTTGAACGAAGCGTTAAGAACTCTCGGCTTGGCGGCGTGTGCTTGTGTGGGGGGAGCCATCCCCGAGAGTTTAGCGGAGAGAGAAGATTTTTAGCGAGAATGCAGCGTCGCCGGCGTTCTTTGGTTACTTTCTGTCGCTGTTGACAGAAAGTAATAGAAAAGAAGGTGTATTCTAACAAATGCGGTTATTTACACGACGAAAGTATATAATTCCGAAAAATATTGACGGAACAGGAACAAAAAGAATCAACAAGGCAGTAAAAAACAATTTGGAAAGTTCCCTTTTCATATAACCCATAATTCATAATTGTGCATTATTCATTGTGAATTGTGCATTAAACATTGCTTGTACGTTATTTGAAAATTCGTATTTTTGCACCACACAAACGTATCAAAATGAAAAACGAACAATTACCAACCGTTGCTGATTTGGCAACAATTCGGACGAGAATATACAATGTCCGAGGAAAAAATGTGATGATAGACAAGGATTTGGCTGTCCTTTATGGCGTTGAGACGAAACGTATCAATGAACAAGTGCGTAGAAATAAAGAGCGTTTCCCAGAAGATTTTATGTTTCAATTAACCAAAGTGGAATGTTCAAGGTCGCAATTTGCGACCTTGAACGTAAAACAAGGAGAAAACATAAAATATATGCCGTATGCGTTCACAGAATTAGGTGTGGCGATGTTGAGTAGCGTGCTTCGTTCTCCAATTGCCATTCAGGTGAATATCAACATTATGCGAGCATTCGTAGAAATGCGTGAACGAATTGTAAACTTGTCGGAAAACACGTTGCAAATAGAAAATCTCCGTTTGGAACTACAAAATCAAAAAGCATACATAGAAGAAATCCTTCACGACCAAAACGACTGCAACGAACTGATGCAAGGTCAGTTAGATGCTTTGACAGACTCCATGACGGAATTAAGTATGAAGGTCAATTCATTAACGCAAACTGTCAAAAAGCCACGAAAGCCTGTAGGGTTTGTTATTCCTGACAACAAGGAATAAAAGCAATCGCTTGCCCGAAAATAATCCATAATCCATAACCCATAATTCATAATTGTGCATTGCTTGAAAAATTTTCTACCGATACTTTTTTCAAAAAGTATGAAAACCAACAATTATTTTTTCATGACAAAATATTTTTTTCTTTTCAGAGGCATTTTAGGCTCAAAAAATTTTTCTCTCTCGAGGGAAAATTTTTTCTCTCCCTATTTTTAAAATTTTTCATCGTGATAAAATTTTTTTTCCGTCCTATAATCTCAAAAAAAGTATCGGTACTTTTTTCAAAAAGTATGAAAACCAACAATTATTTTTTTTCAACTCTTGACTTATATTGTTTTTTGACTTATCCGCTTTAGTTGACGGCTTAACACTCCACCAACCATAAATTGTTTTTTCCCCCCCCCTGTTACTTTCTGTTGCAGAAGGCTAACGGCTATGTATTTTCGGTGAAGCAATGGATTGAACGAACTGTATCGTAGGATAAGGTGAGAAAAGGTAAATTCTCATTGGTTATTTTTACGGATATTTTATTTTTGTGCAAATAAAACGACAGAACAATGTTTGTAGAAGACGAGTGGAATGTGATTGAGGACGGTTTTGACGCCGACCGTCATTTGATAGCGGAAAGTGTGTTTAGCATTGGCAACGGCCACATGGGACAGAGGGCAAATTTCGAGGAGGCTTATTCTGGAAAAACTATGCAGGGGAACTACATCGGCGGCGTATTCTTCCCCGATAAAACTCGCGTGGGTTGGTGGAAAAACGGCTATCCCGACTATTTTGCAAAAGTGATAAACGCACCAACGTGGATTGGACTCCATACGTCTGTCAACGGAAAATTGCTTGATTTGGCAAAGGTGAAAATCAAATCTTTCCGTCGTACATTGAATATGAAAGAAGGTACGTTGTCGAAATCGTGCATGGTTGAAATGCCCGACGGCACACGTCTGCACATAGAAAGTTCACGGTTTGTCAGCATGGTTTCTGTTGAGGTTGGGGCAATTTCGTATTCAATTACCGCCGAAAACAAAGCCTGCTCACTGTCGGTCCTGTCGTTCATAGAGTCGCATATTTTGAATCAGGATTCAAACTACGATGAATGTTTCTGGGAGTCAATTTCACAGAAAAACGGAAAAGGTGTTTCTATTGCGGTTGACAAAACAAAACCCAATCCGTTCGGCGTATCGCAGTTTACGGTTGCTACGGCGATTTCCACCGACGTTTCTGTGTCGGCGACAAAGAAAAATTATCATAAAAATCTTCAGGTCGGCGAAACAATTGATTTTGAATTGAAAAAAGGTGAAACGGCTGTCATTACTAAATATGCGGCTCAAGTTTCTACCATGAATTACAGTGCCGAAGACTTACCGAAAATTGTTGTGGAACGGGTTCAAACGGCACAAAAGGCTGGTTTTCAAAAATTGTATTCTGCCCATAAAAAATCGTGGGCTACCAAGTGGAAATTGAGCGATATAGTCATCAAAGGCGATGTGAAGGCGCAGCAGGGAATTCGTTTCAACATTTTCCACCTAAATCAAACCTATACTGGCGACGACAGTCGTCTGAACATTGGCCCGAAAGGATTCACGGGCGAAAAATACGGCGGCGTAACGTATTGGGATACAGAGGCATTTTGTTTTCCGTTCTACCTCTCAACGTCGCCGGAATCTGTTTCGAGAAATTTGTTGCTCTACCGTTACAAGCAGTTGCCACAAGCAATTAAAAATGGTGAAAAATTGGGCTTTACAAACGGTGCGGCGTTATATCCAATGGTGACTATGACTGGTGACGAATGTCACAACGAATGGGAAATTACGTTTGAGGAGATTCACCGTAACGGTGCCATTGCACACGCAATTTACGACTACGTGACCTATACTGGCGACCGTGCGTATTTGGTTGACTATGGTTTGGAGGTTCTTATCGGTATATCTCGTTTTTGGGCACAACGGGTTATTTTGTCGCCAATCAAACGGAAGTATATGATTTTGGGCGTAACTGGTCCGAATGAATACGAAAATAATGTTTCAAATAACTGGTACACAAATTATTATGCTCAGTGGTGCTTGAGATATACGTTGGAATCAATCAGTTGGGCAAAACGTGTCGCAAATGAGCAATATGAGGAACTTGCAAAGAAAATTTCCTTTGACGAACGTGAAATTATGCGTTGGTCGGATATAGTTCAAAATATGTATCTTCCGTCAGATGAGAAATATGGCATCATATTGCAGCAAGACGGTTATTTAGACAAGGAATCGGTTACGGTGGCAGACCTTCCTGCCGACCAGCGGCCGATAAACCAGCATTGGTCGTGGGACAGAATACTGCGTTCGCCATATATCAAACAGGCCGATGTTGTTCAGGGGCTGTATGTTTTTGAATCTGAATTTCAGATGGAGACGATTCGTCGGAATTTTTATTTCTATGAGGCACGTTGTGTACACGAGTCGTCGCTTTCGCCGTGTATTCACTCGGTTGTGGCTTCGAAAATTGGTGATGAGGGAAAAGCCTACGAATTGTATTTACGTACCGCGCGTCTTGACTTGGACGACTACAACAAAGAAGCGAAAGAAGGTCTGCATATTACAAGTATGTCTGGTTCGTGGCTCGCAATTGTCAAGGGTTTTGCAGGAATGAGAGTCGCTCAGAACAAAATTTCGTTTGAACCATATATTCCGAAAGGGTGGAAGTCGTATTCTTTTTCAATAACGTATCGTGGTGCGGTTCTTACCGTGAAAGTCACCTCGAAAAAACTGGAATTACACCTTTCGGCAGGATATATCTCCAATTTGGAAATTTACGGAAAAAGTTATCAAATGAAAGAAGGCGAGACACTTGCTTGTGAGTTGAAGAAACGGAATTTCGATAAGTAATTTTATGTTGGAATTTTATTACATTTGCAAAAATTTCGGGGCATAGCTCAGCCCGGTTAGAGTACACGTCTGGGGGGCGTGGGGTCGCTGGTTCGAATCCAGTTGCCCCGACAAAGGCTGTTCACGTTGAGTGGACGGCCTTTTCTTTTAAAAGAAATCTTCGTCCCTGTTGAGGATCATGTTGCCGCCACATTGCGGACAACCCATGTCGGGTGTCCAAATGCTGACTTTGTTGTTGCATCTCTCACATTCTAATTTTAGGCGGGTTACGTCGACTTGATAGGTGTCGCCAGCCGAAACTTTTACCACTTCTTTGCAATTTTTGCAGTAGCATTGTGCATAGAGTTCCGACATGGTTACAACGTATGGATTGCTCGACGCAACCACCGTGTAGGAACATTGTTTGCATTTGTATTTCCGTAACGTCGCCATAAGTTTCTGTTTTTCAATTCTTCAAATATACAAATTCGCAATAAAATCTGAAGAATAATTACAGGTTTTATTCTTTGTTCGTTCCCGACTCGTGGAATTGATTGACTTTTTGTATTGCATCGGAAATCTCTTTTGCCGAAGGACGATAATCGGGGAGGGGATTAAGTTCCTTGTCGTAAATTTCCAACCGTCCTGCTGGCTTTTTCTCCACAATGATGTTGTCGTCGATTATGAATGCGTAGTTGATGTTGTCGCCGACAATGTGCCAGTTTCTAAATGTCGTGTCGTATAGGTTTAAACCCATTCCGAAGTCTTTCTCGTCGTTCGTAACGCCGAGAACGTTTTTGAGCAAGGTGGTGCTCACATCATAGTGAGTGGTACGGTGCGAAAACGTCTTAGGCGTGTCGCTCTGATTGTGGACTATAAGTGGAACGTGTATCTGCGGATAGGTGTAATTGCTATTGTGTCCCCAGTAGTTTTTATGATTCTCGTTGAATTCCTGACCGTGGTCGCCGGTGATGATGATGGTCGTGTTGTCGAGATGTTTCTCCGAAAGGGCGGTTAACACGACGTTTACCAGCGAATCAACGGTGTAGACGCAATTGCAGTACAAATTCCAAAACGGCGTAGGGTCCATATCGTTGTTGAGCTTCATAAAGTCGGCATATTCCCACGACGGAGTGAAGTGCTTTTTCAAATGTTTCGGATAATCGTAACTGTGTGCAAGGTCATAGAACAAAAATGCAAAAAACGGCTGCTCCGCCTGCGTACTGTCGAGGAATGAAAGAAAATTGTCGGTGAGACGGCAATCTCGCTCGTAGGCGGAATTTCCTTCGGTCGAGGGTGTTATTCCTTTGGTTTTGTGGAAAATGACTTTTGCAAAGTTTGGATTATTCATCGTTGCGCTCGGGAATGTTCGAATGGTATATTTCTGTCGGTTCAGTTCGTCAATCAGCACGGGCGTCGTACCGGTAATGTCGAAATCTTTCCAATAGTACGAAGTCACACCGAAAAATAGTCCGAAAATACCGCCTCGGGTACCGTTGCTACTGCTTAGGTGATCGGTGAATTGCGTGTTTTTCTGTGCAAATGAATATACGTGCGGCATCACGGTGTCGTTCAATGTCCTGTAATTCCAGGCGTCAATTGCAATTATTACAATATTTTGTTTGCTGCCGCCGTTCGAAACTATCTCATTCTGTGGATAATGCAATTCCGACTTTTGTCCAAAATCAGCATCGAGCAAGTCGTTTTGCGAAACTACGCCCAAACTTATCATCAGCCGAGTCGCAGTTATTGGGAAATAGTATGGCAAATGTTCTGCACTTTTTACGACGGATTGTCGTTGCACCACGGCGGCGTATGCGTGAATAAAATTCGACGAAACAAGTGCTGTTAGAAACAATGCCAAGAACGGAATCCAATAGATTCTTTTCTGTTTGTCATATAGTCTGTTGGCAAGTTTTTTCAATATGATGTTCCCGATGATTATGAGGCAGACTATTGCAGTTACTTTTAGATAGAGAATTATGTCGAAATGAAAGATTTCGTTACTTCCTTCGCCAAACAACATGCTGAGAATGAGACCGTTAATATGAAAACGATATTGTGCGTAGACATATCCATTGATGAGAATGACGAGATTAAGAACAATGATGAGGAAAACGTGGATTATGCTTGCAATTGAGTCTTTTTTGCAGACAATTTTTGTCACTATGCCGAGAAGATACGGTACAAGAGCGACAATTGCCGCATGCGAAAGTACCGCCCCGACAAAAAATACAAATCCGAGGCCATCCATGTAGTGAACTTGTGGACTATTTGTCAGATATGTAAAGAACTGTATGGCAATGACAATCGCCGAAATTGCGTAGTAAAGAAAGTTCCGTCGAATGAAGTCTTTTATCGTCATATACTTTTGATTTGGTCAAAAATATGAAGATTTTGTAAAAATCAGAAGATTAATCTTTCAATGTTAATTTCGCACCGTAATCAAAATGGTCGCAGTTTACAATCAATTCACAGTTGAATCCGTTTTCTTTGGCGATAGATGCAATTGTTTCATAATCAACGTATAACCATTTAAAAGGATTACTGCGAATGCGTCTGTATCGCATTTTGTAAATTACTTCGCCGTAATAGCTTCCATTAAGGTCGATTTCGCAGGAACCGTCGTCGTCGGTAAACAGATAGATGAGGTCGGATGAGTCGAAAAGTATTTGTGCATTGGGCTTCAGTAGTGTTTTGCAATGCTTGAGCAAATTGGGAAGTTTGTCGAGTGTTCCGCAGATTCCAATGCCGTTCATGAGTAATAAAATCGTGTCGAATTTGCCTTTATAGTCAAAGAAATCGCATAATTCGACATTTTGTATTCCTCTGGCTTTCATTACGTTGACCGACAATCGAGAGTTGTCGAGTGCCGTGACGTGCAGACCTTTCTCTTGTAAATGCAACGAATGTGCACCGGCTGCCGCTCCCACATCCAAAATGTCGCCTTGTGCCAAATTGAGCATTGTCTTCTCTATTTTTGGCATTTCGTCCCACGTTCTGAATAAATAGTCGATAGGAAATTCGTCTTCGCATGTATATTGCGTGGAATTCAACAATTTAGCCGTTTTTCTTCCATTGAAGAAATCGTCTATTGCTTGTCCCATTGGGTCGTTTGCAGGCTCAATAATCATGAAACTGTCTGAATTGAAAGGAATTATGTTTTCAGCAAAATGGCTTCGACATGTTCAGCCGGCATAACTCATAATACTTAACTCATAACTAATTTTCGTTGCTTTTCTTCTCGCGCTTGCGTTCGTTTTCGTCAAGAATGATTTTACGCAGACGGAGCGATTTTGGCGTTACTTCCAAATATTCGTCCTTGCGGATATATTCCATACATTCTTCGAGCGACATTTTTTTCGCAGGGGCGATTGCCACTTTGTCGTCGGAACCCGAAGCACGCATATTGGTGAGTTTCTTGCTTTTACAAACATTGATGACCAAATCGTTTTCGCGCACATGTTCGCCGATAACTTGACCAGCATACACTTCGTCGCCCGGTTCGATGAAGAAAATTCCACGGTCTTGCAGTTTATCGATTGCGTAGGCGTATGATTGTCCTGTTTCCATGGCAATCAGCGCACCGTTGTTTTTGTTCGGCATTTCGCCTTTCCACGGCTCGAAGCCTGTGAAAATGTGCGAAATTACGGCTTCTCCTTCGGTTGCGGTGAGCATGCTGCTTGTCAAACCAATCAAACCACGCGAAGGAATTGAAAATTCAAGGTGAACACGGTCGTTTTTCGAGGTCATGTTCTTCATTTCACCCTTGCGTTGCGTCATCAATTCAATGACTTTTCCAGAAAGACGTTCGGGAACGTGTACGGTGACTTGTTCCATAGGTTCGCACTTCTGACCGTCAATTTCTTTTATAATAACCTGAGGCTGACCGATTTGCATTTCGTAGCCTTCGCGACGCATCGTTTCAATCAATACCGACAAGTGCATGATTCCACGACCGAATACGTTGAACGAATCTGCCGAGCCTGTTTCTTCGATGCGGAGCGCAAGGTTTTTCTCCAATTCCTTGTACAAACGTTCACGTAAGTGACGGGAAGTTACGAATTTACCTTCTTTTCCGAAGAACGGCGAATCGTTGTTTGTAAACACCATCGACATGGTTGGTTCGTCGATAGTGATTGGAGGCAATGCTTCAGGATTTTCAAAATCGGCAACGGTGTCGCCAATTTCAAATCCTTCCAAACCGACGATTGCGCAGATTTCGCCGCACTGAACTTCGGTTTTGATTTTTTCCTTGCCAAGTCCTTCGAACGTGTAAAGTTCCTTGATTTTTGATTTCATAATGGAACCGTCGCGTTTCACAAGCGAAACATTTTGTCCGCCGATGAGCGTTCCACGTGCGATACGGCCGACAGCAATACGACCGATGTACGAAGAATAGTCGAGCGATGTGATGCGCATTTGTGTGGTTCCTTCAACAATCTTAGGAGCTGGAATTTCTTCCAAGATTGTGTCCAACAAATAGGTGAAATCGCTAGTCGGAGTTTTCCAATCTGGTCCCATCCAGCCTTGTTTTGACGAACCATATACGGTTTTGAAATCAAGTTGTTCTTCGCTTGCGTTGAGGTTGCACATTAGGTCGAAAACTGCCTCGTTTGCTCCTTCGGGGTCGCAGTTTGGTTTATCGACTTTGTTCACCACAACGATAGGTTTCAGGTTCATTTCTATTGCTTTCTCAAGCACGAAACGCGTTTGCGGCATAGGACCTTCAAACGCATCGACAAGTAACAGACAGCCGTCTGCCATGTTCAGCACGCGTTCAACCTCGCCACCGAAATCGGAGTGTCCCGGAGTGTCTATAATGTTGATTTTAACACCTTTATAACGAACCGAAACGTTTTTTGACAAAATTGTAATACCTCGTTCACGTTCAAGGTCGTTGTTGTCGAGGATTAAATCTCCCGTTTCTTCGTTTTCGCGGAATGTCTTAACTTGATGTAAAATTCTGTCAACCAGGGTAGTTTTTCCGTGGTCAACGTGTGCGATAATCGCAATATTTCTAATGTCCTGCATCTGTGATTTTTTTACGGCGGCAAATTTCGTTGAATTTTTGAGTTTTACAACAAATTACATAAAAAAGATGTCGCTTGTTTTTCACAGAGAAAATGCTCTATCTTGTTTCGAGCTTTTTATTCAGCACACAATGACCAATTGCGCATCGGGTACATTTACCTTCGGTACAATAATTATTGTATAGTTGTAACAATCCTTGTGTTTCGTACGCATTTTGGGGAATTATTCCATGTTGTTTCCAGAGTTCAATCGTATTGTTGCGTTCGGGTGGCAATGCGGTTAAAAAATCATAGGCTTTGGCGCGGAGCGCTTCAATGCCACGGATTTTTCCGTAGGAGAAAAGAAATGGTACTACGGTGTTGATTATGATTGTATTGATTGCTTGTATTCCCAATTTTGTGTCGTGTTCAGGTGATTCTGTACCAAACGAATAGTGCGTATGCCAGAATTCGCTTGCGTCGCATGCGAAAAAAGTCTTTATCGAATCAAGGTTGGATTCAAGAATATTTGATGCTAAATGTGGAATCTTTGGGGCTAATTGTGCGAATTGCGCAATACGAAATGTTGGGAAATTTTGAGGCCGCATTCGTGCGAATTTCCACCACGTGGAACTGATTGAGGTAAGCGAGTATTTTTTTCGAA
>JAEEGL013388870.1_pt1 | contig 14962 bp, 11 predicted proteins | sample 9134231 | NCBI WGS metagenome assembly JAEEGL01 (sample SAMN16246548, study PRJNA631951) | gut metagenome | biome: gut microbiome; feature: rumen; material: fiber-attached | host: Bos | place: Iran: Karaj | collected 2018-10
AATTATGGAACAAGCTAGATTTTGTTATCAAGCGAATCAGTTTAATGGGGAGGTACAGCCTTGCACTCCCTCATTGTTCAACAAAACCATCGACGACCCAGACGTGGCACGGAAAATCAATATCCGTCGCTCTGTGGATGCCGACATCAAGCAAGGAGGCTCACCCGAGAAGTGGCTTGCGGACTACTACTTCATGCAGTTCTGCAAGCGGCAGGAAGAGAAGCAGGGCGAGAAATTCACAGACCTTACGCCTGTGCAGAAGCTCCTGCAGTGGACAAACGCGCTGAAGCAGTCGCAGCCGTGCTTCATCTTCGGCGTGCAGGAGTTCGAGGGTACACGGCGCAAACAGGCAGAGATAAGGCACTTGTCAGGACTTTTTATGTACGACGGTGACCACCTTACCTTCGACCCCATAGAAGTCTTTCGCCGCACGCAGGTAGCAGGCTTTCCGTGGCAGGTAAGGCTGGCGCACAAGACAAGCTCCGGCGAAGGCATCCGCCTTGTCTGCGAGTGGCGTTTGGAGCTTGGCAACATTGCCGACAACCAGATACAGCTCAGCCGCGACCTCGGCCTCATGGGTGTCAAGGGAAGCACAGGAAAGCCTGTCAGCGATGACTCGTGTATCGATGCCTGCCGCATCTCCTACGCCCCGCAACGCAAGGACATCTATTTCATCGACGAAAAACATTTGTTTAATCTTTAAATTATATTCATTATGAAAACAGACTTGTTTGAGAACGAGTTTGACCAGAAGTATGGTCAGGCTTATCGCGAGGGCAACTCTCAGCCCACGAATCCAGAGAACAGCTTTGACAAGGACGAATCAGTCGCTGTCCAGACTGCAACTCCCATCACCCCAACGCCTGCACAGCAGCTGGCACAGCAGGTGGCACCCGAAAGCAAGGCACAGCAACAGCTCTTCGGCTTCGAGGTGACGGACTACATCAACGCCCTGCTGCCGAATGGTGTTCCCACAGGCTCACGCCACAAGTTCGCCATCCGCTTGGCCTACGACCTGCTCATCCTCTGCGACGGCAATCAGGAGCGGGTTCGGGATGCTTTGATGCAGCAGCAATGGGTGAAGGACATCATCGCAGAGCGCGGGCAGAAGGAGATTGACGACATCTTGGAGTCCGCACAGAAGCTGAAGCACAAGCGAGAGAGCGAGAACTACTACGACTTGCAGCCCTCCCGTGACATGCGACAGGCCATAGAGAAGGTGACTGGCCGCAAGTACACAGCTCTGGTGAAGGAAGTGCAGCAGCAATTCCTTGGCGGCTTAGACAAAGCGGAACAGCAAGGCACTACAGCCATGCTGGAACGCATGGGGCGCGAGATAGAGAAGCTCTTCCCCCGCTATCCGTTGCTGAAGCTGCTCTGCCACAGGCTGGAGCGCAAGTACTACGTCGTGGCGCTCTTCGTGGGCGGCGCTTTCTGCATGACCCTGATGACACGATGCTGGTATCAATCTGGCATGGAACCAGGCCGCAAGTGCCGCCTCAACAGCGTACTGGAACTCATAGGACGCAGCGGCAGCGGAAAGCACATCGCCGTCAGGTTGTACAAACTGCTGATGAAACCCATCAAGCTTGCCGACGAAGCACAGACGGCAGCCTTGAACCGATGGAACGAGGAACGCGACCAGAAGTCGGCAGCCGAGAAGAACAAGACACCGCGCCCAAAGGGAATCTTCCGCTGTATGCCTTCCGAGACATCGGCAGCCGCCATCCGCGAGGCAGAGTTCAACGCCAAGGAAACAATCGACGGCGAGGAATGGCCGCTACACGTCAGCCACTTCAACTCCGAGCTTGACGACCTCATAGAGCAGATGAAGAAGGGCTACATGAACATCGAGAAGCTTTTCCTGAAGGGATTCCACAACGAACCCGACGGCGCTTACCTCAAGACCTCAAGCTCAATGGTCGGCGAGTACGACGTACACTTCAACGCCGTTTACTCCGGCACCCCCGATGCCCTGCGCAAGCAAACCACCAAGGAGAATTTCGTGAAAGGCCGCCTATTCCGCATCACAGCCGTACTGCTGGCAGAATCCGACTTCCAGACACGCAAGCGGCACAAGTTCGACGAGAAAGACCGCGAGAACGAGGAAGCCTTGACGGAGTGGGCATTCAAGCTCGACGCCACCAAAGGCGAGATTCCCTGCGACGACATCGACCTTGCCCTCTGCGAGTGGACAGAGCGACGTATGGCCGATGCCGAAGAGAACGGCCGCAGTCGTGCACTGGAGGATATGTGCAAGAGGCCATACTGGCATGGAATGAACTTCTCTCTGCCCTTCATCATATCCCGCCACTGGGACCAGATGGTGCAGGACACCGACGGACGATGGAAGTGCGGCCCCGACTTCAAGACAGACCGCTACGACCAGCAACTGGCATTGACCATCGTTAATGCACATTTCGCCTTCCAGCAACTATTTTTCCTGCACGTAGGCGAACAGTATTACGAGAATCAGGAGTCGGAACAGACAACAGGACGTGCGCACCAGCAACGCACATGGCAAGGCTATCACCGCCTGCCCAATCCCTTCACAGCGGAGGACGTTGACCGCTGCTACGGCTACGGCGGAAACCAGAACAGCGTGCGTGGCCGCATAAAACGCCTAAAGGACGACGCAATGGCACAGCAAATCAATTCAGGCCCCGACAAAGGCAAGTACCGCAAATTGATGTAGCGTTGCAAAGTTGCGTTTTGTTACGTTTTTCCTGATGACAGTTAAAAAGGAGGATACGTCTTTATGGCGCATCCTCCTTCTGTTTTCTTTCCGCTGGGGGGAGATTAGTTGTTCTCGGGACGGAGGCGGCGGACGGTCTCGGCGGTGCGCCACATCTCGCTGTCGTGCATAGCCTTGAGTTCCTTCTCCAGACCTACGCGGTAGTCGGGCTTGGAGTTGGAGTCGATGCTAATCTGTGCCTCGTTGCCGCACTTCACACTTGCATAGAGCTGCTGCATAACGGGCTTGATGGCGTCGTGGAAACGCGGGAACCAGTCAAGGGCACCGCGCTGTGCGGTTGTGGAGCAGTTGGCGTACATCCAGTCCATACCATTCTTTGCGAAGAGAGGCATGAGGCTCTGTGTGAGTTCCTCTACGGTCTCGTTGAAGGCTTCGGAAGGTGTGTGGCCGTTCTCGCGGAGCACTTCGTACTGAGCAAGGAGCAAGCCCTGGATGGCACCCATCAGTGAACCGCGCTCGCCGGTGAGGTCGGAGGTTGCCTCGCGCTGGAAGGTGGTCTCGAAGAGATAGCCGGAACCGATGCCGATGCCGAGGGCAAGCGTGCGGTCGAGTGCCTTGCCAGTGGCGTCGTTATAGACAGCATAGGAGCTGTTCAGGCCGCGACCTTCGAGGAACATGGTGCGAAGGCTTGTGCCGCTGCCCTTGGGGGCTACCATGATGACGTCGATGTCCTTGGAGGGAACACAGCCAGTGCGGTCGTTCCAAGTGATTGCGAAGCCATGTGAGAAATAGAGTGCCTTGCCGGGAGTGAGGTGCTTCTGCAAGGTTGGCCATACGCTCATCACAGCAGCATCGGAGAGCAGACACATCACGATGGTGCCTTTCTCTGCAGCCTCTTCAATGGAGAAAAGTGTCTCGCCCGGTACCCAGCCGTCGCCGATTGCCTTCTCGAAAGTCTTGCCCTGACGCTGGCCTACGATAACGTTGAAGCCATTGTCGCGCAGATTGCAAGCCTGTCCGGGGCCTTGCACGCCGTAACCGATGACGGCGATGGTCTCGTCCTTCAGAATCTCACGTGCTTTCTCAAGAGGGAACTCCTCGCGGGTCACAACTTCTTCGATGACACCGCCAAAATTCATTTTTGCCATAGTGCTTTGAATTAAATGATTTTAAAATTAATTTTGAAATTTGAAATTATTAATTTTGAAATTTGAATTTATTAATTTTGAATTATTGACTACATCTTAGTCATTGTCCAACCGAGTTTCAGACCGTTGTAGTTCTTCAGCAATGAAGACAAGGTGCTGGAGTTTGAGCCAAGGTTGGTGAAAATGCTCAGGAGCTTGTCGCTGTCGAAGAGCATGTAGAGCTGACCCGACTGCACGGAAACGGTGGAAGTCATCTGCCCAAGGCCGAGGACACCTGTCAGCGTAAGCTTGTTGGTGCTTGCGTCATAGGTATATGTGCCTTGCAGGGTCTTTCCGCTGCGTGTCAGTGTACATGAGCCGTTGTTGTTCAAAGTGAGCACCGTCTTGCCTGCTTGCATACCAATCTTGGAGAGCATATCGCCAAGCTTTGACTCCAGGCTGTTGCTGACCACCTGACCGCCAAGCTGCGAGAGGATGTTCTCGCTCTCGAAGACAATCTTCGGGCCATTGTATGTCCAAGAGCCAACGATGGTTTGCTGCGTCGTTGTGCTGCCAAGCAGACTGCCGAGAATGGTGCCGAGCAAGCCTGCACCTGTCTCAAGGAGTGCGCCGTTGGAATTGGTGTTTGATGTGTTTGTAGTGGTTCCTGTTGTGCCAAGTCCGCAGGAAGCGAGCATCAGGCTTGCAGCAACGATGGCTGCGAAAGAACGAAGTTTGTTCATAATGCTTAAAATTTAGACCCCCCAGCCCCCTTTAGGGGGAGGAAAGGTTAGTTAAAAATATAATGTTAAATAGTTTTCTCTTGTTTTACTTCTCCCCCTAAAGGGGGATGGGGGGTCACAAGCCTTAGAAAGCTTGTGGGCTGGGGCGTCTCGAACTTCATCTGTTCTCCTGTCCGTGGATGATAGAAGTAGAGACGGAAGGCATGAAGGGCAAGGCGGTGGAGCGGATTCTGCCCGTTTCCGTACTTGTCATCGCCTGCCACAGGATAGCCCAAGTCCTTCATGTGGACGCGTATCTGGTTCTTCCTGCCCGTCTCAAGCCTCATTTCTGCAAGCGTGAAGCGTCCGTTGGTTGCTATGCGGCGGTAGTGCGTGATGGCTTCCTTGCCGCCGTTGTCTGTAGGACTGCTGTAGGTGATGTATGCCTTGTTGTCCTTGAGCCAAGAGTGAACGGTGCCGCCTTCCTGCTGCATCTCGCCACAGAGCACAGCCACATAGCGGCGGTCATAGACGATATTGTGCCAATCCTCTTCGAGCATCTTCTTTACCTCTATGCTCTTGGCGTAAATCATAAGGCCGCTTGTGTCGCGGTCGAGACGATGTACGACATGAGCTGTGCATTTGAAGTGACGCTTGCGGAAGTATTCGTCGAGGATTGTCTTGACGCAATATTGCCCAGGTGCGGAGGCCATGCTGAGAATGCCTTCGGACTTCTCGATGACGATAAGGTCTTTGTCCTCATAGATTATCTTGACATACTTGTTCAGAAGCTCTGTGCTGCGCTTGTGGCGGCTCACGAGAACCGTCTGCCCTGGCGAGAGCATGAAGTCGTACTGCGTGACGAGCTTCTTGTCAACCTGAATGCCATGCCCCTGCAACAAGTCTTTCACCCTGTTGCGACTGATGCCGCTCATCTCCTTCATCAGGAACTCCATCAGCGGCATTGGTTCGCTGACCTGTAGCGTTATGTATTTGCTGGCGGCGTATTGCGCACCGGACAATTTATAGTTCATAGTGCATAGTTCATAGTTATGAGTGCATAGTTACTTCTTGCCTTTTGAGCCTCTTCTTTTGTTGTGGTAATAGTGTCTCTTTCTCCCTCTCTTTTGGAGAGGGTTGGGGTGAGGCTGGGGGCCTTCTCCGAATTCCTCGGGCATCTGCTCCTTCTCTATCTCTTTGCCCAGGAAACGTTCTATCTGACGGAAATAGAGCATGTCCTTGTCGTTGACAAAGGTAACAGCCCGTCCACCTTTGCCTGCTCTGGCAGTACGACCGATGCGGTGCACATAGTCCTCTTCGTCGCGAGGCACATCGAAGTTGATGACAAGGGCTATATCGTCGATGTCTATGCCTCGGGCCACGATGTCCGTTGCCACAAGGATGTCTATCTTTCCACTTCGGAAAAGATGCATCACCTCGTCTCTCTCTGCCTGTATCAAGTCGCTGTGCATCGCCCTTGCATTATAGCCTGCACGGATGATGCTGATGGCAAGCTCCTTTGTCTTCTTCTTTGAACCGACAAAGATGATTACCCTATGCGGCGGCTCTTGTTCGAACATGTGTTTGACGACGAGAAGCTTCTGCGGCTCATAACAGAGATAGGCACTCTGACGAATGTTGTCGGCAGGTTTGCTTACTGCAAGCTTCACTTCAACAGGATTTCGCAAAATGCTGTGTGCCAAGCTCAATATATCGCCAGGCATCGTGGCACTGAACATGATTGTCTGATGCTCTTGGGGCAATGCTTTGGCTATGAGAAGTATGTCGTCGCAGAAGCCCATGTCGAGCATTCTGTCTGCTTCGTCGAGGATAAAGAACGAGACACGGCTGAGGTCAACACTGCCCAAGCTAAGGTGACTGATGAGACGGCCAGGTGTGGCAATCACCACATCTGCTCCGCTCTGCATGGCACGTTTTTCCTGCTCGTAACGAATGCCATCGTTGCCACCATAGACAGCCACACTGCTGATGTCGTTCAGATAGTAGGCGAACCCCTGCAAGGCATTGTCAATCTGCTGTGCAAGCTCGCGAGTGGGGGACATGATGACGCAGTTGATAGCATCCTTTGGATAGCCGCCATCAGCCAATTTGCTCAGGATAGGCAACAGATAGGCTGCTGTCTTGCCCGTGCCAGTTTGTGCAACACCCATCACATCCCTGCCATCAAGTATTGGCGGGATGGCGTGCTCCTGAATGGGAGTCGTATCGGTGAAGTTCATGTCGTCGAGCGCGTCGAGGACATCGTCATTGAGGTCTAAATCGTAGAAATCCAACGTAATTTACTATTTGACGATTTACTATTTACTATTTATTTTTGTCCTTAATCTTTAATCAATCACCTCGGAGCTTTGCGGTAAAGGTAGATTGCGATTATTGTATAGAGTATGTTTGGCATCCAAGCAGCGAGGGCTGGGTGCATTCCTGCATTGGTGGAGAATGTTGCCGAAACGCCTTGCAAGAGAATATAGGTGGCGCTCAGGGCAATGCCTATACCGAGCGAGAATCCCATTCCGCCTTTTCGTTTTCGCGAAGAGAGTGACATTCCGATAGAGGAAAGAATGAAAGCTGCAAAGGGCGAGGCATAGCGCTTGTAATATTCCACTTCGAAGATGCTCAGGTTGCCGCTGCCTCTGTTGCGTTGCTTCTCGATGTATTCCTTCAGCGCAGCATTCGTCATGGTCTCTTGCTGGTTACGGATGAAGAGGAAGTCCTGCGGTTCCATGCGGATGATGGAATCCAAGAGGTCGTAGTGCGTAATCTTCTCCCGCATTCCGCGCAATTCCCTTATTGTAACGTCCCTGAGGTGCCATTGGTAGCGCACATCGCTCAAGGTGTCATAACAGGCATTATAAGCAGAGAGGTGAGAGACGAGTTTCTTGTTCTCGAACATGTCGAGTGAGAAGTGTGTTCCTGTTTTTCTCACACCGTCGAAGTGTTCCATGTAGGCAATCACGCCAGGCTCTACCTGCAACTGCACCTTCTCGGCGTATGTCGGGTTCTTGTTGCGCTTCTTGTAGGTGTTCTCGAATGCAAGTCGCTTCACACTGCTTCGCGGAATGACTTCTGCACCGAGGTAGAAAGTCATGGCTGCAATGATGGCCGAACTTATCATATAGGGAACCAAAAGCCGTCGGTAACTAATGCCCGCACTTATCATCGCTATGATTTCGCTTCCGTCGGCCATCTTTGTGGTGAAGAAGATGACGCTGATGAAGACAAACAGGGCGCTGAAAAGGTTGGCGTAGTAGGGGATGAAGTTGAGGTAGTATTGAAAGACAATAGCTCGCCACGGTGCCTGTGACTCCGTGAAGCGGTCGATGTTCTCGTTGAAATCGAACACTACACCAATGCTGATAATCAGCACGATGGAAAAGAAGTAAGTGCCGAGGAACTTACTGATGATGTAGCGGTCAATCCTTTTCATTTTGTCTTTTGGGGTTAGTGGTTAGAGAAATGTTTGGGCAACTTATTAGGAACCAGTGGTATTCTCTAACCACTAACCTCTAACTTCTAACCACTTTTTCATAGTCTTTGTGTCACTAGTTTGAGAGCGGTTGTCTTCCACTTTGAGAAGTCGCCGGCGATGATGTGTTTGCGAGCTTCGCCTACGAGCCAGAGATAGAAGGCGAGGTTGTGGATGCTGCCTATTTGGAGGGCAAGCAGTTCCTGAGCCTTGAAAAGGTGGTGCAGATAGGCTTTGGTGTAGAAGCCGTCCACCCAAGCTGTTCCCGCTGGGTCGATGGGGGAGAAGTCGTCTTCCCATTTCTTGTTGCGCATGTTCATGATACCTTGGCTGGTGAAGAGCATTGCATTCCTGCCGTTTCGGGTTGGCATCACACAGTCGAACATATCCACGCCTCGTTCAATGGCTTCAAGGATGTTTGCGGGAGTTCCCACGCCCATCAAGTAGCGAGGCTTGTCCTTCGGCAGGATGGCATTCACCACCTCAATCATCTCATACATCACTTCCGTCGGTTCTCCTACGGCAAGTCCGCCAATGGCGTTGCCGTCGGCATCTTTCGAAGCCACAAACTCTGCACTCTGTTCCCTGAGGTCGCGATAGGTACAACCCTGAACGATGGGGAAGAGGCTTTGGTTGTAGCCGTAGAGAGGCTCTGTCTCGCTGAGTCGTTTGATGCAGCGGTCGAGCCATCGATGCGTAAGTCCGAGGCTCTTCTTGGCGTAGTTATAGTCGCTTTTGCCTGGAGGACATTCGTCGAGAGCCATGATGATGTCGCCGCCGATGCTGCGCTCTATGTCCATCACCTTTTCGGGTGTGAAGGTGTGACGGCTGCCGTCAATGTGGCTTTGGAAGGTGCAGCCTTCTTCCGTCAGCTTACGAATGCCGGCAAGCGAGAACACCTGAAAGCCGCCGCTGTCGGTCAGGATAGGCCTGTCCCAACCATTGAAGCGATGCAGCCCTCCTGCCTTCTCCAGTATCTCTGTGCCAGGGCGAAGATAGAGGTGATAGGTGTTGCCGAGGATGATTTGTGCCTTCACTTCATCGTGCAGGTCGCGGTCGGTAACGCCTTTCACGCTTCCCACCGTTCCTACAGGCATGAAGATGGGTGTCTCTATCTGTCCGTGGTCGGTTGTGATGAGTCCGGCACGGGCATTGGAGCAGGGGTCTGTATGTTGAAGTTCAAATGTCATAACTCTAATCCTTTTTCTCTTCGTCGAATGTAAAGGTTATGGGGTTCTTTACTTTCTCCTTGAGCAAGGCAAAGTCGAGCACATCCTGAATGTCTTCGGCATAATGGAAGGTGAGGCCTTTGAGGTATTCCTGCGGTATTTCGTCGATGTCCTTCTTGTTCTCTTTGCAAAGGATGATGTCCTTGATGCCAGCTCGCTTTGCTGCAAGAATCTTTTCGCGGATGCCGCCTACAGGAAGCACTTTGCCGCGAAGTGTTATCTCGCCTGTCATAGCAAGGCTTGAGCGCACCTTCCTCTGTGTAAGGGCAGAGGCGATGCTTGTGGCCATTGTGATGCCTGCGCTTGGCCCGTCCTTCGGCACAGCCCCTTCTGGAACATGAATGTGCAGGTTATAGTTCTCGAAGATGCGGCTATCGATGCCGAGGCGGTCGGCATGGGCGCGGATGTATTCGAGGGCAAGCAAGGCGCTCTCCTTCATGATGTCGCCGAGGTTGCCTGTCAGGGTAATCTTGCTGCCCTTGCCTTTGCTCAGGCTTGTCTCGATGAAGAGAATCTCTCCACCAACGCTTGTCCAGGCAAGGCCTGTCACAACGCCTGCATAGTCATTGCCCTGATAGGAGTCGCGGCTAAAGATGGGTTTGCCGAGCAAGTCCTCTGCCTCTTCCTTTGAGATGATATGGTCGTGCTCCAGCTCACCTTTTGCCACTCGCAGGGCAACACGGCGGAAGAGTTTGTCTATCTGCTTTTCAAGGCTGCGGACACCACTCTCGCGGGTGTATCGCTCTATGATGAACTCCAAGGCGGGCTTTGCCACTTTGAGGGCTGTATGTTCCTTCAAGCCGTTCTTGTCGCGGTTCTTTGGGACGAGGTGCCTGCGGGCAATCTCTATCTTTTCTTCTGTGATATAGCCATCCACTTCGATGAGTTCCATACGGTCGAGTAGGGGACGGGGAATGGTGCTTGTGTCGTTGGCTGTGGCGATGAACATCACCTTGCTGAGGTCGTAGTCGAGGTCAACATAATTGTCGTGGAAGGCTACGTTCTGCTCTGGGTCGAGCACTTCGAGGAGAGCCGATGATGGGTCGCCATGTACGGAACCGAGCGAGAGCTTGTCTATCTCGTCGAGGATGAAGACAGGATTCGAGCTGCCTGCCTTTTGCATTCCCTGAATGATGCGCCCGGGCATTGCGCCGATGTATGTGCGGCGATGTCCGCGTATCTCGCTCTCGTCATGAACGCCGCCCAAACTGACCCTGACATATTTCCTTCCGAGGGCTTCGGCAATGCTCTTGCCGAGGCTTGTCTTGCCCACACCCGGAGGCCCATAGAGGCAGATGATGGGGCTTTGGCGGTCTTTGCGCATCTTCAGGACAGCGAGGTGTTCCAGGATGCGTTCCTTCACCTTCTCCATGCCGTAGTGGTCGCGGTTGAGCTTCTTTTCGGCTCTTGCGATGTCGGTGTTGTCTTTGGTGCATTCGTCCCACGGCAGCTCCACAACTGTCTGTAGGAACTGCAACTGGACATTGTAGTCGGGCGACTGTATGTTGATGCGGTTCAGCTTCGACAGTTCCTTGTCGAACACCTCTCCCGTCTCTTTGTTCCAATGTTTTGTCTTGGCTTTGTTCTTCAGGTTGTTGATGTCTTCCTGTTTGACGCTTGAATCGTCCTTGTCGCCCAGCTCGGTTTGAATGTTCTGCACTTGTTGGCGAAGGAAGTATTCGCGCTGCTGCTGGTCAAGGTCGCTGCGGGTCTTGTTCTCAATCTTTCGCTTGAGCTGCATCAGTTCGATGATATTGTTGGCGAACTGGATGGCTTGCTGGAGTCGGACGAGTTCTGTGGGGCTGGAGAGCAGGACGTATTTCTGTTCGATGGACAGCGGCAGATAACTGCATATTGTGTTGAGCAGGAAAGTGGACGGCGCCATATTCTTGATGTACTGCGTCAGCTCATCGGGATAGTCGTCCAGAATGGTCATAAGCAATTCCGTGCGTTCCTTGAGCAAAGACAGCATCGCCTTGTATTCGACTTGCTCAACAGGGGTGGGGACCAGGTCAACAAGGTTTTCCACCGTAGCCTCGTACCTGCCTTCTCTTGTGCGGAGGTCTAATAGCTTTATGCGGTTAAATGCTTGGAAGAGAGCGTTGTAAGTGCCGTCAGGCAACTTCATCGAGTGAACGAGTTTGGCAACGACACCGATGGGGTAGAGGTCATTGAATTGCGGAGCATCTACTTCTGTGACTTTCTGCGTAAGCAGCACAGCCATTCCATCGTTTCGTTCCAGCTTCTGCAAAGCCTTAACGCTGCAAGCGCGGCCAACGGTAATAGGGGATATCGTTCCAGGGAAGAAGATGTTGTCGCGAAGCGGAATGGCTATCATGTCGCCGCCATAGTTGGCGTGCATCAGCCTTTCAGTCTCGCCAGTCACTTCTGCCACAAATGAAAAGGTCTTCTTGTTGTTTTCAAACATCAAATCATTTACTATTTAACGATTTACTATTTACTATTTAAAAAGCGCGGCAAAAGTACAAAAAAAAAGTCAAACTTCGCACGCGCAAACATTATTTTATTGTAAATTTGCACGAAAATAGACGTTTGTCCTTGTGGATTAAGGTTAAGGGAAATGAAGAATGACTTTTTCAGATTCAAAAGCTTTATCGTCCGTCACGACCGATGCGCCATGAAAGTGGGTACGGACGGCGTTTTGCTTGGGGCTTGGGGCTGCGTCGAAGGGCAAAGCATTCTGGATATTGGCACAGGCACAGGGCTTATTGCGCTGATGGCTGCACAAAGGAATCCTGAGGCCAAAGTTCTTGGTATCGATATTGACGAAGATGCTGTTCAGCAAGCTCGGGAAAACATTGCCGAAAGTCCATTCAATGAGCGAGTTAAGTGTGAGTTGCAGGATGTAATGCTGTTTAGTCCTGCGGAACGTTTTGATGCCATTCTCTGCAACCCGCCGTTCTTTACAGAAGACACTTTGCCCGAGGATAAAGGTCGCGCAATGGCCCGCAACAACAAGAGTATGCCTTTTGCAGAACTCATTCCAAAGGTTGCTTCGCTTTTGAAGGAAGAAGGTTCGTTCTCGGTCATCATTCCCAGCCAGCTTGCCACAGACTTCATATCGCTGTGCCTTGCCCAGGGTTTGCATCTTCAGAAACGTTGCCAAGTCCGCACAACAGTCAAGAAGCCGCCCCGTCGCACCTTGATGATGTTTTCCAAAAGACAAGGCGAAAAGTGCGATGAGCAAGTGATTTGCCTGAATGCAGCCAACGGCAGCCGAAGCCAAGAATATATGGCGCTCACAAAAGACTTCTATCTTTAGTCTAACAAATCTAACAAATCTAACACCAGTTTCTGAGAGAAAAACGAGCGCCATATATAGTATATAATAAGAATAAGTATAGTAGTTGAATTTATATATAGGGAAAAACCCTTGTGTCTATTTATCGCTTGACCTTTGGTCGAGACCGCTTACGCTCGGCATAGCTCAAACAAGTTTGGCTCTGCTCTCTCTCATTCGCGGCCTTGTTAGATATGTTAGATTTGTTAGAAATGTTAGACAGCTTCAGACACACGCAGGTGCGATTGGAAACACACGCAGCTGCGATTGAAAACACACGCAGGTGCGATGGCCAACATACGCTGCTGCGATTGGAAACACACGCAGGTGCGTTCAAAAAAACTCGAAAATGCTTTGAAGTTTGTTCTTTTATTCGTACCTTTGCAGAACGAAAGAAAATAATATCCGCACGAATGTTTCTAACCAAACTATAATGGAGATTATGTTTAGTATAAACTCGTGAAAACACTCTGGATTATAGTTAAAGAAAGCCTGAGACCTGCGTTAAAAACCACAGGTTGGCTGCTTAAGATAATGATTCCCATTTCTTTTGCGGTGTGCCTGATGCAGTATTATGGCGTGATAGCTTGGTGTGCTCAATGGTTGAACCCTTTGTTCTGCCACATCGGATTGCCGGGCGCTTCGTCGATTGCCTTCCTGACTGGTGCCACATCTACTACTTACGCGGCTCTTGCTGTTATGCTGAGCATGGAACTCACAATTCGACAGGCTACCATCATAGCCATCATGGTACTCATTTGCCATGCTCTGCCTTTGGAATGTACCGTCAATAAGAAGGTCGGTTCCAAGCCTTTCCGAATGGCTTTTCTGCGTATCGGAGGAGCTTTGCTTGCGGCGGTTTACCTGAACATTGTCTTGCCTGAAATGCCAGAAGCCTTTTCCGCCCTACCCCTTTCATCATCGGAATCGTCTATAACTGCGGTTTTATGGGCTTGGTTACTATCGTCCCTGAAGCTGAGCATTATGATTCTCTCCATCATTTATGGTTTGATGTTCATCCAAAAGCTGATGGAAAAGTACGGTTTTATGCAGAAACTCACGCGTCCGCTTGCCCCTTTGATGACATTCTTCGGCTTGCCCAAAAGTGCGGCATACCTGTGGCTTGTCGGCAATGTCCTGGGCATAAGTTATGGTTCGGCTGTGATGATTCAGTTGGAAGAAGAAGGTAAAATCACACCAAAGGAAGCAGACGAAGTGAACTACCACCTTATCATGAACCATTCCATGCTGGAGGACACGCTTGTCTTTGCAACAGCAGGCGTTTCTGCCCTCTGGATACTTTCCACTCGACTGCTTTTTGCCCTCGTCCTTGTTTGGTGCAGAAAGGTGCTCAAAAGGTTAATAGGTTTGAGGTTATAAGGTGAAATCTATTGCTTCATCACACTAAACGGATAGACAAGCAAATCTTGGAGTTCGCCGATGGGATGTTGCGAGAGATTGACCAAAATGTACTCTCCGGGCTTAAGTGGCAGGCGAGGCTGACAGATGAAAGCATCGCTTTCGGCTTTTATGTCGAAGTCTTTAGGTTCCAAGCGTGTATAAACATTCTCAATCAGAAGTGCTTGAGGCAGTTTACGATAACTTTTGTAGCGTTTGAGCTGAATGAGTGCGTAATCGACAAGCACTTCCTCCGAACCTGGAGTAATGCGGAAAACGGGTTGGAAACCCTCGGCAAGTTGCGAAGCACGACCGCCCGAAAGATAATGTGTCAGGCGGCTCTTCAACTGATAATCCACGATTATCCAACCTGGCTTCAGTTCGCTTTGTGTCTGCTGGGCTGGTATCTCCGCCCAACTTCCAGCAACAGCAATCTCAACCTTTTGTGCCCAGGCATTCATCGCACAGAACAGGGCTAAAAGACATATAATTTTCTTCATAACAGAACAAAATTAGGCATTTTGCGAGAAATAGCAATAAAATACTTGCCGATTTGAGGATTTTTAACTAACTTTGCACTCAAAGAACGAACCAAACTGCTGTTATGACCATTGCTATTGTCATCCTGATGCTGATTGGCTACCTGCTCATTTGCACGGAGCACATCACCCGAATCAACAAGGCCACCGTCGCCCTCTTTTGCGGTGTATGGGGATGGGTTCTCTATGTTTGCGTAGGCCCCTACTACATCGAAACGCTTCACGATGCTGGCTTCCAGGAATTCCTTGGCAGTCAGGACTATAGCATCAAGGCCGTAAACGAGTATATCCGCCAGAATGTCTTCGCTAACCACATCGTCCAGCTTACCAGTGTCGTGATGTATCTGCTTACGACGATGGCGATTGTGGAAGTCTTGGCCAACAACGGATGCTTCGATTTCATCCCGAAGGTTTGCCGCTCCCGCAAAACTTGGGTAACGGTTTGGATGCTTGCCCTTTGCTGCTTC
>JAEEGL010503185.1_pt1 | contig 14961 bp, 14 predicted proteins | sample 9134231 | NCBI WGS metagenome assembly JAEEGL01 (sample SAMN16246548, study PRJNA631951) | gut metagenome | biome: gut microbiome; feature: rumen; material: fiber-attached | host: Bos | place: Iran: Karaj | collected 2018-10
CATCCGAGCGAGTTACCTTCTCCCGTATCTTGTGAAAACATATAATTATCAGTGCTTCATTGAGCTTTATGAACAGGTTGAAAAACAATACGAAGCAATGCCTGATGTTTTTAAAAACATTTATAGCTACGATGAAAATGGAGAATTTTATCAGATTCGAGATCCAGAAGAAGTAAAAAAAACAATGGATGATTTTTGGAAACATAAACATTCATAAAATCGGAATATATTTCAGTTTATCGGAGAGATGAGATGATATTGTATAGACCTGTAGGAACAAAAGAATTGGAATTGATCGTTCAGAGTGGAAATAAGGCTTTTCCTCCGAGATTACCCGATCAGCCAATTTTTTATCCTGTACTTAACGAGAAATATGCTACAGAGATTGCATCAAATTGGAATGTTAAATATAACGATGATCATAAAGGATATGTAACGGAATTTGAGGTAGAGGATGAATTTTGCTCAAAATATGAACCTCATGCAGTTGGTGCTGATTATCATCGGGAATTGTGGGTCCCGGCCGAGGAATTGGAGGATTTCAATAAGCATATTATCGGCAATATTAAGGTAATAAAAGAATATTCGGAAGGATAAGCCGATTCGGTTACGAGGAAGTATATGAAACAAATCACTATAGATGGTAATAATTTCTCAAATGAAGAAGAATTTTATTCCGAAATAGATAAATTGCTTACAAGAGATCTGAGTTGGAAGACCGGACATAATCTTGATGCATTTAATGATATATTGCGTGGTGGATTTGGGGTACATGATCCAGGTGAAGAATTGATTATAACTTGGGTCAATGCGGGAAAAAGCCGGAAAGAGTTGGGTGAACAATTGTTTAATACAATCGTGGAAATAATATTGGACTGTGATAATTCAGGACACGATTGCAAATTGAAGATTGAGGAATAACCAAATGGATATTCATGCGTACAACTTTGAAACCCTGGCACAGAAAGAATGGAATTATCCGGCGATTGACAAGGACTCAAGATGGACACAGTTGCTGATAAAAGCATCTAATGCGGATGTGTCCGGTGGGGTGATTCGGAAAGAAGAGATTGACAGAATCGCAGAATATCCTAATGCAAAGTCGGTAAGTATCAGCGGCCTGCGGCAGGACACATTCGAATACTTTATCAGGACTTACGGCCAACAGTTCCGATATATCAATTTCTTCAAGAATAAGGGAGTTGAAGATTGGTCTCTGCTTGAGACATTGCCTGAATTAGAGGCTTTATATTGGTTTCATAATCAGAAAATTACGAAGTTTTGGGACATGAGCAAGAACTATTCTTTAAAGGCATTGGAAATCAGTGACTTCTGTAAACTCCATGATCTGTCCGGCGTGGAAAAGGCACCTACACTTGAATGGTTCGGATTTGGAGATGCTGTTTGGAGAACTTCAGAGCTTGAAAGCCTGAGACCTCTGGCAGATACGGATATCCGTCGTCTAAGTTTTAGCGGAAAGACAATTAAAGATATGGACATATCATTTATCCCCAAAATGAAGGCATTGGAAGTGTTTGATTTTCCGACGAATCTTTTTACCATGGAAGAGGTGGCATGGCTGGTAGGCAAATGTCCTAATCTTGAGGGATATGCATTGAAGCCTTATATAGAAACAATGGTCTATAATGAGAAAACCCTTAAAGGGGACAAGCCCGGAGTTCTTCTTGTTGGAAAACGCAAGCCAATGTTAGCAATAGAAGGCGATGAAAAGAGAATTGCCAATCATGTGACAAAGTTCAATAAGATTGTTGAGCAATCTCGTAATGAATGAATTATTCGTTAGTGGGAGAAAGAATGGCTAATCAGATGCAGGGTGATGGTGTTGTAAATTGGAAGTTAAAATGATTATGATTCTTGATTCTATAAAAGACACATATTTGTCGAATAATAAATCAAAGACCTGGGAACACGTACAAGAAGTAGCGAAAACTGCGGTATGGCTTGCTGAAAAGTATGGCCTTGAGCAGGAAAAGGTCAAAATTGCGGCTTTGTTACATGATGTAAGTGCTATTATGTCTCCTCAAGAAATGTATGACATTGCAGTTTCACGTAACATGTATGTGGATCCTGCAGAGCAAAAGTATCATTTTCTTTTGCATCAGAGAATATCCAGAATTATTGCCGACGAACGATTTGGTATAAAGGATGTAGATATTCTTGGTGCAATAGAATGTCATACTACCCTGAAAAAGAATGCCAATTTGTATGACAAAACCGTATTTATCGCGGATAAGATTTTTTGGGATCAAGAAGGAAATCCCCCTTATTACGAAGAATTGAAATCCCTAGCCTGTGAATCTCTTGATAAAGCTTGTTATTTCTATATCAATTATCAGTTTTCCAATAATTTGCTGTTAATGCCACATAAGTGGATTGTTGAGGCATATGAAGAATTAAAGGAAAACAGATAATAAAGTTACTGGGGTTTAATTCTTTACCAACCTTCGCTCCGATTCCCATCACCTGCTCTATCGAAAGCCCTCAGGATTATTCTGAGGGCTTTGAAAATTTATGATAAAATATAAAAGGTTAGTTTGTTGCGAACGTGATTCACAAAAGCAGGTCAATATTTCAGAGAGGTTATGGACAATGGAAGATTATATTTTTAAAACTTACTTCAAAATGACTTATGAAGAGTATAAGAAGATGTTCAGTATGTCCATACGGAAAAACTGGAAGATTTATCTGTTATGTATTTCCCTGCCTTTGATCATCAGTATCACGGATATGAAGAGCATCAGAGAAGGTGTGCTGTTTATGCTGATCTATATAGTGATTTTTACAGTTATTCTCTTTGTATATAGAAAGGTTATGTATAGTCGAAATTTTCGTAACAGAGATTTTGAGGAAACTACCTACTTTTATGAAGACAGATTGGAAGCGGATACTCCGATTGCGCATATCAGGCTTCCATATTCGGATCTGGAACGGATAATCGAGACCCAAACGAATTTTTATCTGTATATTTCAAAAAGGTCACTGTTGATAGTGAGTAAGTCGGATTGTCTTCCCGATAATATTTCTTTTATTCAGAATGTTGCAAAGACGGTAAATAAGAAATGAAGAAGATCGGGCAATTAACTAATAGTTTTATCAAGATCGCGGGCATTATTATGTTCGCTATTGTGATAGTGATATACGGGTTTCTGACTTACCATGCTTTCAATTCCTCGATGATCGCACCAACCGACTATACTTTGTATAATTGGGCGGTTTCGGTGCCGGACAGTCCCGTTAAGAATTTGATCTATTGCGGAGCGGGAGCGGCTGTTCTTTTGTTCTTTGCCGGATTGGATAAGAAATATCCGGATAAGGCGAGAAGAATTGAGAAGACATTGTTCGGATGCATATTGCTGGCATATGTTATAGGAGGAATTGCATTTTCCGTTACCTGTCCGTACTATCCCAAAGGCGATCAGCTTAATACTTCTGCGGGAGCGGCGTATGCTCTCGAGGGAAATTATGAGATGTTCAGGCCTCTCGGATATATTGATATTTGCCCGCACCAGAAGGGGCTGCTGTTTTTCTTTGAGATCTGCTTCAGGATATTCGGCCCGTTTAATTACACGGCCGTAAGCGTTATTACCGTTTTTCTGAACGCTCTGACCATTTTTCTGGGGTATCGCCTTGTAAAAGATCTTGGAGGAAAAGAATTTTCCGGATTTTTGTATACGCTTCTTACGGCTTTTTGCATTCCGTATTTTTGGCTTATACCGTTTGCCTATGGCGATCTTCCCTCAATCTTCGGGATAATGGTCATGTTCTATTTCTTTATCAGATACATGAACGGCGGGAATATGCTGAATGTTTTATTTTCCGCAGGAGGCGCTGCATTTGCGATCCTTAACAGAAGTGCGGCGTGGATAGCGGTAGTGGCACTTATTATCACGGCTTTATTCCTGGCACAGAAAAAAGCCAAAATGTATCCGTTTGCCTGTGCGGTTTTTATAGCATTTATATCTTATCTTGCCCTTACGGCGGTAAATATCAGATATGAGAAGCTTTCCGGATATGACAGACATACGGGCAGTCCCGTAACTGCATATATTGCAATGGGAATGCAGGTTTCCGACGGCTGTCCCGGAGTGTATAACAGGTACCACCAGGATCTGTATGAAAAATATAACGGAAATCGCGAGCTTGCTTCCGAAGAAGCGAAGCAGTACATAAGCGGAAGGCTTGAGGAATTTAAGAACGATCCGGGTAAGGCTTGGGATTTCTACAGAGCTAAGATATTATTCCAGTGGAACGATCCGCTGTTTGAATGTAATACGCATATGTACAGTTTCAAACCGGGTACTGTGTTAAACGAGTTTTATGAGAGCATGTACTTCGGTAAATTACACGACCTTGCTTTTAAATTCATGAATCGATATCAGGCATTTTTGTATCTGCTTTGCCTGCTTGCGGCTATCAGGGATCTGTTCAGGGTCGCCAAGGACAACAATGCATATATCTACAATTGGTTTTTCCATATCTTCCTTATCGGAGGCTTTTTGTTTAGTCTGATATGGGAAGCAAAGGCACGTTACAGCCTTCCGTATTTTATTTTCCTGATACCTGTGGCAGCGTTGTTGTTTTCGTATGGCAAAGAGAAGAAAAGTTGATATTTGGCACCGGATTATAAGGAGTATGTATGGATAATGATGAAAAGAAACAATTGTTAGACGAACTTGCCAGACAGATATCCGGAAATGCTCCGGATGAACCGCAAAAGGGACAACTTGTTTCCAAGATTGACAGTGCTACCAGCACGGTTAATTTCATGTTGTCCGGAACAAAGTATTCTATAGAAGATATGCAGAAGGCCAAAAAATATCTTCAGGGCAAGCTCTCAAAACATCCCGGCGAAAGATCTGAAAGAAGGATGTATTATGAAATCGCAATTACTTGTATTGATGCCGTGATTCATCAGTTTTCAGACCAAATGATGAAGTGATCAGGAGTGACAGGTTTTAATGAAAAGTAATAATACCAAAAAAATAGATAAGATGATGAAAAAGCATGGGCTGCTCGCCATTTTTGCGTTTATCCTGACGTGCATGGTGGCAACCATGATGCTTTCTTATTTCGTATATTCACTGGTGTTCTATTTGCTGGAAGCCAAGCTATCCTCCGAATATGAATCCATATCCTATATGGCCAGGATATATGAGCAGAGCATTTCCGAAGATTATGAAGGTGATGTATGGTCCATCCTGAATGAGGACGGAAGGGAATATATTATCCGGGATAAGAACGGCGCCCTTTTGATCGGAGATAAGGACAATACCTGTTCCGAAGAGGGGGCTCCCGTAAAGCTGAGCGGTATCGAGGGTGATGTTGAAGTCTTCGTTGATAAAGAATATCCCTTTGTGACATTGGACAGGGAAGGCCTGGTTACGGTCAGAATGCTTGATATGCTGGACTATATCCAGGCTCACAGGAAGGATCCGGAACTGTTCCTTCTGATTGATGATGGAGAAGTTTCGGGTAATACATCAAATGTACTGTTTTTTGAATCAGACAGTTATCTGAGACTTCCCGTTTGGATGGGAATGAAAGTCGCAGACGGAGAAGAAACTTTTATCGGCAAGGGATTTATCTATATCAGGATGAGTGATGTTTCAATCGTTCTGATCACAACGGTTATCCTGGGACTTCTTTTCTTTATAATATTCATGCTCTTCCTGGTTAATATGATCGGAAATATCAAAAACCAGAAGAGGTCGATGAAGCTCTTCTTTATGGATCTTGCCACCGGCGGACATAATCGTATGTGGTACATATACAAGGGTGAGGCACTTCTGAAAAAGAGATCATCCGCTTCATACCAGTTTGCTGTTGTAAGCCTTCTCAGCGTAAAGTACAACACCTTCTGTATGTGCCATTCCGTATCGGAGGGTGAAGCAATCATCCGCAAGGCGAGTGATTGCATAGGAAGACATATTACCCGTCATGAGGTGTTTGCCCACGAATCTCCCGAGAGTTTTATGCTCCTTCTCAGAGTAAAGGATCAGGATGAATTAAGCGGAAGACTGGGTGCCATTATCTCCGATCTTGAGAAGATAGATAATGATCATACATTTACATATCATCTGGGAGTTTCGGTTCTTCTTCCACCCAGAGATGCAAACGGTAAGGTCCTTCGCCGCAGGTATATAGACCTTGAGCAGGACTACAACAATGCGGTTACTGCCCGCAATACCCTTAACGGAAAAGAAGACAGCGGAGTTGCTTACTTCGATCTGAAACTTGTGGAGGAGAGAAAGTGGCATGACCAGGTTGAAGAGCATTGCAGAGAAGCTCTGACAAATCAGGAATTTCTGGTTTACTATCAGCCCAAGTACGATCCCGTAACCGGGCTCATGAAGGGCACTGAGGCGCTCATCAGATGGCAGTCGCCTACCCTGGGTTTTGTTTCTCCCGGAAAGTTTATTCCGATTTTTGAACATAACGGATTCATTACAGAGATCGATCATTACATGCTGGAGCATGTGGCTATGGATCAGAAGAAGTGGATTGATCAGGGTATTGAATGCGTTCCCATTTCGGTTAATATCTCAAGAGCTCATTTTATAGAATCCGATCTGGCGGAACAGATCAGGGATACCGTGGACAGAACGGGGGCTCCCAGAAATCTTATAGAGATAGAGCTTACGGAGAGTGCTTTCTTTGATGACAAGAATACGCTTATCAAGACTATCTCCAAACTGAAGGAATATGGATTTGCCGTTTCCATGGATGATTTCGGATCCGGTTATTCGTCTCTTAATTCCCTCAAGGATATGCCTCTCGATATTCTCAAGCTGGATGCGGAATTCTTCCGTGGTGAAGGACAGGGCGAAAGAGGAAAGATCGTTGTCTCAGAGACCATCAAACTTGCCAGAAGCCTTAATATGCGTACTGTAGCAGAGGGCGTAGAGATTAAAGAGCAGGTTGATTTCCTTGCGGAGCAGGGATGCGACATGATCCAGGGATTCTATTACGCCAAGCCCATGCCGGCAGATGAATACGTTCAGAAATTGACGGAAAAAAAGGCCGACAAATAAGGGATATTCAAAAAGAGAAGTATCTGTGATAAAATTATGGACGGTTTTGTCAGACTAACCGCTTTAAAACATGCAGGAGGTTACGGTTTTGGAAAAAATAGCCAGCTTTACGGTTGATCACATAAGGCTTAAGCCCGGCGTCTATGTGTCCAGAAAAGATCATATCGGACAGGAGACGGTCACAACATTCGATATAAGAATGACCAGCCCTAACGATGAACCTGTTATGAATACCGCTGAAATGCATACCATTGAGCATCTTGGCGCCACTTTCCTGAGAAACCATTCACAGTGGAAGGACAAAGTAGTATATTTCGGCCCCATGGGATGCAGAACAGGATTCTATGTTATTTTCGCAGGAGACCTTGAGAGCAAGGATGTGGTTCCTCTCCTCACCGAAATGTTTGAGTTTGTAAGAGATTTTGATGATGAGATTCCGGGTGCAAGCCCCAAGGATTGCGGCAATTACCTGGATCAGAATCTGGGAATGGCAAATTATCTTGCCAACAGATTTTTAAATGAAGTTCTGTACGGAATAACCGAAGACAGGATGGTATACCCCAACTAACGGAGGCAAATATGGTCAAGGTCGGAATAATCGGAGCCATGGAGCTCGAAGTAAGTGCTCTTAAGGGACAGATAAAAGGCATCACCGTTAAAAAGAAAGCCGGCATGGAATTTTGTGAAGGAACCATCGGCGGTGTAAAAGTCGTTGTTGTCCGTTGCGGAATAGGTAAAGTAAACGCTGCGCTTTGCGTACAGATCCTTTGTGATGATTTCGGGGTTTCCCATGTCATCAACACCGGTGTTGCGGGATCACTCAATAACGACCTTAATATCGGAGATATCCTGATATCCAAAGATGCGGTTCATCACGATGTGGATGTTACTATTTTCTCTTATAAGATAGGAGAGGTTCCCCAGCTTGGTGTCAGAGAGTTTCCTGCAGACCGCGGTCTCATCGAAGCAGCCGAGAAGGCTATTAAAGATAATCAGCCCGACCTGAACTACCGTGTAGGAAGGGTTGCCAGCGGAGATCAGTTCATATCCAGTTCCGAAGTTAAAGAACGTATCATCAAGAATTTTGAAGCTGACTGTGCGGAGATGGAGGGAGCTTCCATTGCACACGGTGCTTACCTGAACGGAGTTCCCTTCGTTATCATCAGAGCGATATCCGATAAAGCGGACGGTTCTGCCGAGCAGGATTACCCCACATTTGAGAAAGCGGCAGCGGCACACTGTGCAAAGCTGGTTGCTGATATGCTTACACTTATTTAAAACCGGTTTTACAAGGAGAATCAATCATGGAACAGTCAATAGAATTTCGTTATGATACCCAGCTTCTCATTGAGAGTGCAAACGAAGATCTTGATGAGGATGAGATCAGGGATTATATAACCGAGAATTTTGTCGGAGACAGCCTTGTGGCAGCAGGCGACGAGGAGCTCGTTAAGATCCACTTCCATACCAACGAGCCTTGGAAGATCCTTGAGTACTGCAGATCCCTCGGAGAGATCTATGATATCGTCGTTGAGGATATGGATCGTCAGTCAAGGGGCTTGCACGGCTGATAAAAAAGTTATATCATTCTACGCCGGACCAATTTCTGGTCCGGCGTAGGTTTGCGGAAAGAGATAAATTTATAAATTAATGAGTAAGTCAGGTATTAAAACCGAAAGAAAAGTATCCTATTCCGTGTCGGCAATGCTGCTGGCACTGTTTTTCATATTGTCATTTTTTTATTTTGAATTACTGTTTAAGTATTCTGTCTCAGCCAGAGTAGTGGATTATTCCGTTATCTACATGCTGGCATTTTCGACTCTTGCGGGAGGTATAGCGGCTATCCCCGTTTATGTCCTTCCGAAAATACCTGCCAATATATTTGCATTTCTGATTCTTTTGATCTTTCCGATCATATTCCTGATAGAGTTTTTTATTCAAAGACAGTTCAGCGTTTTATATGACATCAATACCATAACCAATGCCGCCACCGATGCACTTAAAGGTTTTGGCGGGGATATAATGTTCATGGTTAAAAGTGTGGACGGAATATCCCATATCTTATTGTTTGTTCTTCCCCTTCTCTTATGGCTGATCGCCGGAAGAAAGATAGTTGCAGGCATTGCCCGCACGAGGAAGATGGAGAAGAATTATCCTGTTTCCGGGGAAGCCGAAGAAATCGAGATGATCGATCTTGGCGAGGATGTTTCGGAGACCGAAGAGAAATTTGCGGAAGAACCTTCCGGAAGTCTTCTTTCCAACAGAGCCAGACGCTATGTCGCTGTTCTGGTTGTCATGGGCGTTTCGCTTTTGGGTCTTTCTTTTATAGTGATATCATTTGCAACCGGAATGACTGACAGGGAGTCTTTCGGAGGAAGGTACAGCTTTCAGAACTCGGTTGCTTCTTATGGTCTTGTAAATGCACTTATTCTTGATGCGGGACATATCGGAACGGCCCCGCAGGCAGAGAGTGAGTTTATGATGGTGGATGTTCCTGCCGATGGATCATTTGCGGCTCCGGAACCGGTGGCGGATCTTACGATAGCTGATGTAAGCGGAAACGATGAAGCAGTTGCTGCCGAAAAACCTGTTTACGGTGTAAATGCTTATGATATAGATTTTGCGGCGCTTGCAGCAGAGGGCGGACAGTTTGCAAAGCTTAATGCATACGTAGCATCTCTTACCCCCTCATCGAAGAATGAATATACCGGATTGTTTGAGGGAAAGAACCTGATCCTTATCTGTGCCGAGGCGTTTTCCGGTAGCATAATAGATCCGGAGCTTACCCCCGCACTTTACAGACTAAGCACCAAGGGTATTAATTTTACAGATTACTATGAGCAGGCCACCGCAGGTACCACCGGCGGAGAGTTTGAGCTTATATTCGGTCTTCTCCCCATGGCGGGCGGAGATTCGATGCTTACTATGACTGCTCAGGGCAGCTATACCAACATGGGCGCAATGCTGAGTTCCGATATGGGTTATTACGGAATGGCATTCCATGATAATGACGATCTGTATTACAGCAGAAACATAACCCATAACCTTCTGGGCTACAGTGAGGGATTCATGGGATTCGGAAACGGAATGGAACAGCTTATTTCCAGAGCCTGGCCCGAGAGCGATAAGGAGATGATGGAGGGAACTCTTCCACTTTACTCCGGAAATGCACCGTTCAATATCTATTACATGACTGTAAGCGGACACAGCAGATATGATTTTCACTCAAATGCAATGTCCGTCAGAAACAGAGAAGTAGTCGAGAACTGGTGTGAAGAGAAAGGCCTGGATTATTCGGACCCCGTTAAAGCATATATTGCCTGCAACATGGAGCTGGAATATGCGATGGAGTATCTTCTTGAATACCTGGAAGAGAACGATCTTGCGGATGATACGGTAATAGCCTTGGCTCCCGATCATTTCCCTTACGGACTTACCGACGGAGGGTATCTGGGAAATCTTCCCTATCTGGACCAGCTTTACGGATACAAGGTTGAGACACAGCTGGATAGGGACAAGAACCGTGCGATAATCTGGTGCGGAGTTCTGGAGGACATGGATCCCATTATCGTGGACAAGCCCACATCTCCCGTGGATATTCTTCCTACACTTCTGAACCTGTTCGGATGTGAATGGGATTCAAGACTGTATATCGGAAGAGATGTGCTTTCGGATGCGGAAGGTTTGTATTTTGACAGCGGATATAACTGGAAGACCGAGGTCGGTACTTACAGGGGCGGGGTATTTTATCCCAATCCCGGATATGAAGAAGTCGGAGAGGCGTATATACAGAGACATAACGCCATAGTCTCCAATAAAATAATCTTTAACAGAAGTGTTATTTACAACGCATATTTCCCTTACGTTTACGGGCTTTTGGAAGAGCAACGGAACGCGGAAGTGTCAGAACCGGAACCTTCCGAAGAGACTTAAATGTGTACAAATTACGGGAACTTTCGTGTATATACGGGAGTTCCCCTTTTTATAAAGATATAATAAAATCTTAATATAGAGTTTTTTATCAATAAGTAGTGTTATGTTATACTTTTGCTCATGAAGATCCAGACAAGGATGATAATCACATTCGTTGCGGTCGCATTTGTTCCGCTTGTGCTGATCGTGGTAACCTTCATGCTCGTCAATCTCTATCTGTGCGGGCCTTTTTATGATCCCTATTCATTCAACGAGCATTTCTACATCATCGGGGATAATACTCATGAACTGGTGGGGAGCGTCGATTCTGTCTACGAGCGAATTGAGAAGGATGTGAATGCAAACAGCCTTGTCCTTGAAAATCATTCTTACCTTGAAAACCTGAACAAAGAACTGTTCACATTATCCAGTATTCTGATCGTCAGAAAAGATGGAGAAGAGTACTACATCGGAAACGAGTCCATGGCATCCGAGATATGGGACAGACTTCCGGAATACGGTTCTCAGGGTCAGGATGAAAGATCCAGTATCTACTACAGGGATCTTCAGGAATACGTTAAGCAGCTTGATTTTGTTTTTTCGGACGGAAGTGAAGGAAGCGTTTTTATCCTGGTAAAGGCAAATGCCATTGTAGGCCGCAAGCTTCTCCTGGATATGTTCATTGCCATGGTTCTTATCATGCTCATCACCGCTTCCTTGGTAACCTTCTGGAACAAGAAGGGAATCCTTGACCCCCTCAGTCAGATATCAAAAGGTCTTACCCAGGTCAGGGAAGGTAACTTCGATTATGTCATAGAACATGACGGTGTCGGAGGAGATGTCGGAGAACTTCTCAGAAACTACGAAGACATGAGAATGAGACTTCGTGAGAATGAAGAGAGGACTGCCGAGCAGGAACAGAAAAATAAAGAGCTCGTATCCAATATCAGTCATGATCTTAAGACGCCCATCACATCAATAAAGGGTTATGTCGAGGGTATCCTGGACGGTGTTGCATCAACACCCGAAAAGCAGGAGAAATATCTTAAGACCATATACAATAAAGCGGTGGATATGGATAAGCTCATCAATGAGTTGACGCTTTATTCCAGCGTGGACAATGACAGGATAAAATATAATTTCCTGAAGCTTAACGTAACGGATTATTTCAGGGATTGTGTCGAGGAAGTCGGACTTGACATGGAGACCAGGGGTATAGCTTTTAATTATAAAAATACCCTTCCGGCCGATACCATGATAATCGCCGATCCCGAGCAGCTCAGAAAAGTCATTAATAATATCGTCGGAAACAGTGTCAAATACATGGACAAGCCCATCAAGACCATATCCATGAGGGTTTACGACGGCGGCGAGGATATCATCGTCGAGATAGAGGATAACGGTAAGGGAATCGCTTCCGCGGATATCACCAGAATATTCGAAAGATTTTACCGTGCGGATGCTGCAAGAAGTACAGCACAGGGCGGAAGCGGAATAGGACTGTCGATAGTAAAGAAGATAATAGAGGATCACGGAGGACATATCTGGGCCACATCCAAGGAGAATGAATCTACTTGTATGCATTTCGTGATCAGGAAATACAAGGAGGACAATTATGGCTAAGATTCTGATAATCGAAGATGAGAAAGAAATTGCCGATCTCGAGAAAGATTATCTGGAGATGAACAGTTTTGAAGTAGAAACCTTCGATCGCGGAGATGACGGCCTTGAGGCGGCAATGAACAATGATTACGATCTTGTGGTCCTCGATCTGATGCTTCCCGGAACCGACGGCTTCGATATCTGCAGAAAAGTAAGAGCTGAGAAGAATATCCCCATCATCATGGTTTCCGCCAAGAAGGACGATATCGATAAGATCCGCGGACTCGGACTCGGTGCGGATGATTATATGACCAAGCCCTTCTCACCCGGAGAACTTGTTGCGAGAGTAAAGGCTCATCTTGCTCAGTATGAGAGACTAGTAGGTGCAGGAAAGCGTAAGAGCGAGAACGACCTTATCGAGATCAGAGGAATCAAGATCGATAAGACCGCAAGAAGAGTATTCGTGGACGGCGAAGAGAAGATCTTTACCACCAAGGAATTCGATCTCCTTTCATTCCTTGCAGAGAATCCCAACAAGGTTTATACCAAGGACGACCTTTTCAGGACCATTTGGGGCATGGAGTCGGTCGGTGATATCGCAACCGTTACAGTTCATATCAAGAAGATCCGTGAGAAACTCGGCGATGTAAGCGGAGATTCCAAGTACATCGAGACGATCTGGGGCGTAGGATACAGATTCAAGCTCTGATCTTCCGGACATATATAGGGTCTTCAAAGTTAGTTGGGGTTTCTCAAAGTTTTTTGGGGTCAATCGTTAGGGTCTGACGAAAATAATAGCCAAGTTTTTTGGGGTCTGTCGTTGGGGTCTGGCAAAAAAAGTTAACATAATGGTTCAGGGATAAGCTTTCGCTTATCCCTGTTTTGCAATGAAATCATTCATCTTCCATATCATAGTAAGTGACCGGATTGTATTCGGGTACTGCGTTGATGACCGGATTGTCTCTTGTGGCATATAGGAACCGGGTTCTGAAATGTTCGAAATTCCTGTATCCTCTACCCAGTCTTTTGAGATCCTTTGCCTTTCGGTTAAGAGCTTCTATAGGTCCATTCGACAGACGACTATTATATATGCCTCCTGCACCATGCTTCTCAACCATGACAAATGAGTTGATGATATAGTCGTGATAGCGTATCAGCAGGTCGGCGAAGTCTTCGAAGATTGCATTGCCACAGTGAAGATATAAGTCAATGAGTTCATCAAGCTCTATCCTTGCATCCATTGGATTTCCAGCATAGTGAGCGTTGAACTGAACGTATTTTTCTTTTAGATCACGAAGTTCCTTGAGCGTCGGATTTATCCTGAACAGTGCGCTTTCATAATCATAGGTGTTCATCATCACATGCAGATGCCTGTCCATCCGGAGGTCTTTATGATACAAGATCGTTGATTGGTTCTTGAGTATTAGCCAGCGGTATTTCGTTAATAGATACACTTCCCTGGATGCTGGAATGTAGGTATGTTCGTTGATGACTCCACCGTTATTGATGTAATCCTCACGGTCTCTTTTCTTGTAATATCTGATCATTTCTCTGATATACATATCGATCTTGTGAAGGATCCACTGGGCGACATGAAATGAATCCACAACCGAGACGGCATTGGGAAAATACTTGCCAACGTATTGGATGTAGGGATTATACATGTCTGAGATCAGATATTTTACTGCACAACGTTCAGAAAGAGGTATGGCAGCAAAATACGGCTCTGTAGAATTCGTTCTACGGCTTATCAGAAGATCTATAGGGTTACCGGTATAGAAGTCCTGTATTACAAGGGCATAACTGCAGTACTCGTCCATATCCAGATATACTTCATCTACTGAAACGATATCTGACAAGGGTAATCGGTCCATTTTCACATATCTGTCAAATGTTTCAAGGGCGTATGTGTCAGATACCTTGAATTTCTGGGCGATACTGGAAGCTGATGCATCCAGATCCCTGAATGCATTGATTATCATCATATCGGTAGCGTTGGTATTTCTCTTTGATTTATCAACGAACCGAAATGATTCATTTAAGCAATACCCGCAACCGGGATCACTGCATTTCCATCTGCGCTGCTTGAGCAGGATCACCAAGCGATAGCCATCCTGAAGGACGGGATGATTGATCTTTCGGGTATGAAGTCCTTTGGAATGCATTCGGAAACCACAGACAGGACAGAAGTGCACTGATGGGGCTGTTTCGAGCGTTATGAACTTGGTCTGACCTTCGATAGTGGTATCAGATATGGTTATCTCGGAATCTTCCAAGTTCAAAAGTTCTGTGATACTATTCATTTGTCTCCTTTCATAAGATTTCATTGCAGAAACATCATACGAATAGAGACAAATAAGGACAAGAATCGCTATGATCCTTGTCCTATTTCTTA
>JAEEGL010728182.1_pt1 | contig 14961 bp, 10 predicted proteins | sample 9134231 | NCBI WGS metagenome assembly JAEEGL01 (sample SAMN16246548, study PRJNA631951) | gut metagenome | biome: gut microbiome; feature: rumen; material: fiber-attached | host: Bos | place: Iran: Karaj | collected 2018-10
AGCCCTTTGCAATGTATGTTGCTATGGCAGAACTGAATGAGTCTCCAGTTCCATTCACGTTATTCGTATCAATCCTTGGCTTCTTAAACTCCAACACCTCGTCCGTCTTGGCGTTGTAGAGGTAATCGGACAAAGTGCCATTCCCTTCTATTGACTTGATGATGACAGAATTGCCCCACTTGCCCAGTTCCTTTATATCCTCACGCACGTTCTCAATCTTCCTGCCGAGGAGCACCTCAGCCTCACGTCTGTTTGGCGTGATGAGCGTTGAGAGCGGAAACATATAATCCTTGTAGGCGTTGATGGCATCATCGCTCACAAGTTTCTCGCCTACGGAATTTACGACCACAGGGTCGCATACAAGTGGAATATTTGGGTAGCGTTTTATAACGCCAGCCACTCCCTTGATGATTGCCTCACTTGGGAGCACACCTGTCTTTATGCACCCAGCACCTATGTCGCCGAGGAACGACTCCGCCTGAGACGTGATGAGGTCAACAGGCAGATGATGGATACTCTTCACCCTTGTCGTGTCTTCATCCACTATGGCTGTAAGGGCACAAGCCGCATATCCGCCACAAGCAGTGATAGCCTTTATGTCCGCCTGCATTCCTGCGCTTCCGAGCGGTTCGCTTCCTGCTATCAAGAATACTATATTGAGTTGTTTCTTCATATCTTGAGTCCCCATTACCACAAAGGGCTGTCTGTTCTGGACAAGGGGAAACTTATTTTATTCTTTCTTAATCTGATTACCTATTCCAATATTTCCACGACCTATCTATCCGAATGGTCATCTCATTTGGATGTTGTGGAGCAGAATTTCTTTATCTCATCTATCATAGACAGAGCCTTCCTGCGTCCCATCTCGTAACAATGGCGCATCTTGTCGGGATTACCCTCCACACGCCCTATGTTAAGTGGCTCGTCTGGAATGATGAGCAACACGTTGCCCTTATCTGCCTCACCATACACGTACTCCAACTGCTTGTTGTACATCTCATGACGCACAGCCATCTTCTCTGCCACCTTTGGATATTTTTTCACGAACATACGGAAGAGCCATGTTGCCTTGAATGGCTTCTTCTGATACCCTCTCGGCTGAGTCAGAACCACTATGTTCTTCTCCAGACCTACGCTTTGTGCATACTCAAGAGGAATGCTGTTCACAATTCCTCCGTCGAGCATCGTGTGACCTTCAAGTACAACAGGTTTTGATACAAGCGGCATGGAACCAGATGCACGCATCCAATCCATGAGCGAGTCATCTGACTTGACGTATTTCTTATACACGGGTTCTCCCGTAACGATGTCCGTACACACGATATGAAACTCCATGTCGTTGGCGTTGAACGCCTCAAAGTCAAACTTGTCGAGTTTCAGAGGCATCTCTCCGTAGGCAAAATCCTCATTAACGTAATTGCCCGTGGTGAGGAGCGAACGCACGCTCATGTACCTTGGGTCTTTGGCAAATCGTGTGTTGTAACGCACGCCTCTGCCAATCTGTCCCGACTTGTAGTTGCAGCCAAACAATACACCTGCCGACACTCCCACAAGAGCGTCAAGCATGATTCCGTTCTCCAGAAGAACGTCAAACACACCCTCGGAGAAGAGGCCTCTCATTCCGCCGCCTTCAAGTACAAGTCCGCGTTTCATTTTGCTTTATAATTTTCGTCTAAAATCCAAAGTGTTGCAAAGTTACGAAAAAGTCACATTTCCAACATCCTTTGGTAAGGTTTTTGTATTATCAACCCTCAAAAAAATATTTGTTTCTTTATCCGCAAGGCATTATTTTCCACTTTAGCGAGCATTTTGAAAGGAAAAATGCAAAATAACGTCCAATACGTCACTTTGCATTTCTCTGTCAATCCTTCGATAACCCTTCGGTAACCCTATATGATGATTTCGGACTTCTGTAAGTGTCAAAATGTAAGAATCCGAAATCGTGGAAAAGGGCTTCTGTCAAGAGTCACTACTTAGTCTATAGTGAGTCAGTACTTAGTCCGTACTTTGTCACTACTGTGATTTTGTCCATCAGTCACGTCTATTTTCTAAACAAAAGCAGACGTAATTATGAATTTTGAATTCAATCAGAATCCAGCTCGTAAACCAAAGATAAACATGCCACGGAATCCAGCACCCATCTCAAAGAATGCGCTGAACCCCTGTGTACCCAATTCTGTACCAATAATGGATGCATGGTATGCAAAGGCAACCTTATTCTCTGAAGGCAGTTTCTCCTCGCCAACAACCTGATACATAGAATATGGCCCTGGTGCTTGCCAATCCTCCTTCGTTCCGTACGTGTTTACGTATGCTGCTCCTAAAGCAACATTTGAGTAAAAACGAAATATCGTGTTACGATACCAATCAAACCTGACAGAAGGCATGAGATAAACCAGATTACTCCTCGTGCGTAAGGAATAGCTCTGATATTTTGGCATATTTGTCTGATCCGGATTTAAATCTTTATCGCTATAATCTTTTCCATAGGTATAACCAGCGAAAACACCAACCTTGATAAGGTTGCTTAACCTGTAGGCATAATCAAGGTGGAAACCTGCATAGTATCCTGGCAATCCACATTCTCCGTCGTTATCTGGACCGAACCCTTGTTTTTCTCTATAGTCATCAATTGGCCATTCTGGCCAACATCCGGCGCTTACAGACAGACCTATACGATGGTTCTTAATCGGCCACGTATTCTTGTGCAGAGCATAATCCCCATATTCTTGAGCATGACCAAGAATAGGCAACACAAGCAAGAGTATTGATATTGCAATTTTTCTCATGATACAATAATTTTGTCTTGTTTTTGGATATCAGCCACAAAAATACAAACATCCACAAATATTTCCAAGCTTTTTCAACAAAAATTTTGTGTATGTGAATAAATCTTCGTAATATTGCAGCCGTATAACACAAACAAAAGAGTTAATATATTATGAAAAAAATCCTTTTTTCCGTATGCTTCATCATGGCAAGCATGAGCGTAATGGCTCAAGACGTTAAGCGTCTCCCAGAACCAGACAAGAATATCAAGATGACTCTCTTTCAGGCACTTCAGCAGCGTAAGTCCGTTCGTGAATATAGCGACAAAGACATTGACGACATGAAGCTCAGCCAGCTCCTTTGGGCTGCCGTAGGCATCAACCGTCCAGACGGTCATCTTACATCTCCAACAGCCATCAACGCACAGGATATCACGGTTTATGTGTGCCGCAAGGATGGAGCATGGCTCTATGTAGCCAAGGAGAATGCTCTTCACAAGGTTTCTGGCAAGGACCTCCGTCAGGCAATTGCCGCCAACCAGAAGTTTGCAGCCACAGCACCTGTGAGCCTCGTCATCGTGACAGACAACGCCAAGTTCCGTGGTGGAAGCACGAACGGTCCTTCAATCTCTGGTGCCATCGACTCTGGCTATGTAAGTCAGAACATTGACCTTGCATGTGAGGCTCTCGGTCTTGCTACCGTTCCTCGTGCAACAATGGACAAGGAAACACTCAAGAAGGAACTGAAGCTGACTGACGACCAGCACGCCATCCTCAACCATCCAGTAGGATACAAGAAATAAGAAAGCCCACAAGCCTCCCATGCAGGAGGCACAGGAATCATCCAAACGTCACAGTTTCAGTAGCGTCCGCTCCTGAACATTATCAACCAAACAAAACCATACTAAAAATGATTGATTTCAAATACTATACCCCTACCGAGGTTATCTTCGGCAAGGACTCTGAAGCCAAGGTTGCTAAATTAGTCAAGCAATATGGCGGAACAAAGGTTCTCGTACATTATGGTGGTCAGAGTGCCCGTCGCTCAGGACTCCTCGACAAGGTATGCGAACTCCTTCAGGCAGAAGGCATCGAATACATCCTTCTCGGTGGAGTTGTACCTAACCCACGTCTCAGCAAGGTGCATGAGGGCATCACCCTTTGCCGTAAGGAGAATGTTGACTTCATCCTTGCAGTAGGCGGTGGAAGCGTCATCGACTCATCCAAGGCTATTGCGTATGGAGTCGGCTACGATGGCGACGTGTGGGACTTCTACTCAGGCAAGGCAAAAGCCACATCATTCGTTCCGCTCGGTACGGTCCTCACCATTCCTGCAGCAGGAAGCGAGATGAGCGAGTCAAGCGTCATCACCAATGAGGATGGCGACATAAAGAAGGGATACAGCAACAACATAAGCCGTCCTAAGTTCGCCATCATGAATCCTGAGCGCACATTCACGCTTCCTCCTTATCAGACAGCTGCTGGCGTTACAGACATCATGATGCACATGATGGAGCGTTATTTCTCTCACGATGGAGATATGACCGTTACGGACAACCTTACGGAGAGCCTTCTCCGCACCATGAAGGAGTGTGTCTTTGCCGTACTCAAGAACCCAGAGGATTATCGCAACCGTGCCCAGATTATGTGGGGCGGAAGCCTTGCACACAACGGTCTTACAGGTTGTGGACGCGAAGAGGACTGGGCAACTCACGAGATAGAACATGAGCTTAGCGGCATGTTTGACGTAACTCATGGTGCAGGACTTGCTGCTATATGGCCAAGTTGGGCACGTTATGTGATGAAGGAAGACATCTCCCGCTTTGTCCGCTTTGCCGTAAACGTAATGGACGTAGAGAACGACTTTACCGACCCAGAGGGAACAGCCATCAAGGGTATCGAAGCGATGGAACGCTTCTATCACGCCATCGGCATGCCAATCAACATCCACGAGCTCATCGGTCGTGTGGTGACAGATGACGAGATAAAGGAGATGGCAAGCAAGTGTACCAACAATCGTACCATCACTCAAGGACGTTTCAAGGTACTCACTGCTGAAGATATTGAAAAGATTTACACAATGGCAAATTAATAAGAAGACCCATCCCCGTCCCTACTCCTCTATGGAAAGAGCCGGGGAGGGTCATTTATTTATATGAAGAAAATCATCACCTGTCTGCTTTCATTGGTAGCCGTATTGTCTGCATGTGGACAAAAGAATTACAAGGATGCCGACGTAAAAGCATTTGCTTCACTCATAGAGAATCCAGAAGTCATCCTTCTCGATGTGCGTACAGCCGAGGAGTTTGCCGAAGGACACATAGAGGGCGCAATCAATATTGACCAAAAACAGGAAGCTTTCATAGACAACGTGAAGGCAACCATGGATAAGACAAAGACCATAGCAGTATATTGTCGTAGCGGCCGTCGCTCGGCAAATGCAGCTGGTAAGATGGCAGCCGAAGGTTACAAGTGCGTGAATCTCAATGGTGGCATCCTTGCTTGGAAAGATGCAGGAATGTCCGTCACAACCGACCCATACGAGGTAGATGTATTCAAGACCAAGAGCGGCAAGACAGTCAAGTTCCATGCTCTTGTTCATGCCAGCATACGCATAGAATATGACGGTATGGAGATAGAGGTTGACCCAGTCACGAAGCTCGGCAACCGCACCATCGACTACATTTCTATGCCAAAAGCCGACTACATCTTTGTCACCCACGAGCATGGCGACCACTTTGACAAGGCTGCACTCGCACAACTCACAAAGGACAACACCACGCTCATCATGAATAAGCGATGTGCAGAAATGTATGGTTCAGGCAAATCCATGACAAATGGCGAGAAACTCGAGACAAAGGACAACTTCAACGTTGAAGCCGTTCCTGCCTACAACACCACAGAAGGACGTCAGCAGTTTCACCCAAAGGGACGTGACAACGGCTACATCCTCACCATAGAAGGATTACGCATCTACATAGCTGGTGATACGGAAGACATTCCTGAATTATCCGAGATAAAGGATATAGATATTGCTTTTCTCCCTTGCAACCAGCCTTACACAATGACACCAGAGCAGCTCATAAAGGCAGCAAGGGTCATCAAGCCTAAGGTACTCTTCCCTTACCACTATGGACAGACGGACGTAAGTACCATCCGCACCCAACTCTCAGCAGAAGGAATTGACGTAAGGATAAGGCATTACGAGTAAAAGACGCTCACATCTTCCACATCATCCTCACATAAGGACACAATATATTGAGTCAAATCAAAATTGCATACAATAAACTTTACACAAAAAAGTCTTGTGGAAATTATGGATAACAAAGAAAAGCCAGTTCCTTTGTCCCCATCATTTCCACAAGACAATTATACAAATTATCATTTCACACAAATCAAAGAGAGCATCATTCACCCTCTTCGGCACGTTTTTCCAGAATCTCGTTCACAATCTCCGTGGCACGTTCTTCATTTCTTGCACTTACCCTTATCTCATATCCTGGCATAGGGCCGTAACCACCAGCAGAGCCAGCAATCGTCTGGTCGATTGCTACACATGCAATACCATTCTCCTCTAATGCGTTTTGTACAACCTTTGACATAAATGGATTGTCACATACCGTAATTGTTCTTAATTCCTCCATACGCCTATATTTAAAGGTTAATAACTATCGTGCACAAATATATGAACGCTATTTGAATTGACCAAGTCTTTGAGCATGAAATTTCGCTATTTGTCAAAAATTCTCTCGATATGTTCCACTTTTGTTTACCAAGTTGCACATACTCACATCTGACAAATTCACACATACAAACAAAATTTAATTACTATTTTCAATAAATTGTGTTAAAATTATAATATTTCACAACATTTTTACCAAATCTTGCGCCATATTGGATAAATATTATTACCTTTGCATCGCAACTACAAAATATCACATAATAATAAAAATGGAGAGTAACTACATAATCCAGGAAATAACTCCGTTGCAGGAAAATGACTGTTTCTACTTGGCAGAACGAGTAAAGGACAGTTTTACTTACCCCCTTCATAAACACGAGGTACTTGAGCTTAATTTCATTGAAAATGGCAATGGAGCAAAGCGTATTGTCGGAGACTCTATCGAGTATCTCGACAAGTATGATCTTGTGCTCATAGGTGCTGGCCTTGAACACGGCTGGGAGCAGTACAATTGTAAAATGAAAGAGGTGCACGAGATTATGATTCAATTCCCTGCTAACCTATTCAGCAACTCACTTCTTCAGAAAAACCAGATGACAAGTCTCCGCAAATTGCTGGAGAATGCCAAGCGAGGAGTATCTTTTGGTCAGAAAGGCTGTAAGAACATGAAGGAAAAGATACTTGAGATTATGACTACACAAGCAGGCTTCTATCGTGTACTTAAGTTGTATGAAATACTCTACGAGTTGTCACTCCAAACAGATCAGCATGTACTTGCTTCCGACTCATTTGCACATACACGCATAGACGATAGCGACAGTCGTCGTGTAAGAAAGGTGAAGGAGTACATTGAACGTGAGTACAAGAACGACGTTTCTCTCCCAACCCTTGCCTCACTTGCAGGAATGACCCCAACGTCATTCAGCCGCTTCTTCAAGGTACGCACAGGCAAGAGCCTTTCCGATTATATTATAGACATCCGCCTTGGTCATGCCTCACGCCATCTTGCCGACAGCAAGATGTCCATTGTTGAGATTTGCTACGACAGCGGATTTAATAATGTATCAAACTTCAACCGCATATTCAAAAAGAAGAAAGGTTGTACTCCAAGTACATTCCGTGAAAACTATCACAACATACTCAAACAACACGTCCTCAATGAGTCCTCAATCGCCAAGAAGGACAAATTCCACAAGAAGAAGGAAATCATTTGAGGTCATTGATTATTACAAATGAAACACAGAGGACACAAAGGACACAGAGAAAAACTTTTCTGAGCACTCTGTGCCCTCTTTGTTTTTTAATCAGCAAAAAGAATTATCCAAAATTTTCTAATTCAAGTTTCGAAAGTCCATGTTGGATACAAATTCAATATAGTAGTTTACTTTTGTCCTACTTTCCACATCTACATCTCTTCTGTTAGCCTCTTAATCCAACTGAAGCTTACGAAAGTTAAATCATTATTGTTAATCCTGTCAAAAAAACGAAATTGTCAAAATTACACTTATACCATGAAAAGAGTTATCCTACATCAATTCTTGGCGTATTTTGTTAGCTATGTCAAAAAAGTATCATATTTAGGTAAAAAATAGGCAAGTTAAATAATATTAATTCCATACTTTTGTCACCGAATTAAAAACTCAAATTATAAAAAAATCAACTATGCCATGTTCTTAGAAACCGATAAGACCTATGGAATTATCTTTGAGCCATGACGACGGAAACCATAAAACACTCTGTCTATAATATGTTCAAACACGTTTCAACAGAACTTGACTAATCAAAACAAAGAAACAAAACCGTCCGTCTCTGACGGGCACCGTGATAACTAAACAAAAATTCTAAACCAATTCAAACATCATTAACCATGAAAAGAATTTTTCAAATTAAGATGGTTTTGATTGCACTATTTACGCTCTTCTCCGTAAATATCTTTGCGCAGCACACCGTTACGGGTACTGTCCTGGATGATTTAGGTGAAAGTGCTGTTGGTGTGACAATCAGAGAGAAAGGTACAAGCAACGGTGCAGCAACAGACATCAATGGTAAGTTTACCATTACTGTTTCCAATCCGAGTGCAGTACTTCAAGTAAGCAGCATTGGTTTCACAACACAGGAAATCAAGGTTGCAGGTAAGAAAGTCCTCAGCATCAAACTGGTAGAGGACAAAAAACTTCTTAACGAAACCGTAGTCGTAGGTTACGGTACTATGAAAAAGAGCGACATCTCCGGTGCATCTGTTACCGTAGGCGAAGACAAGCTCAAAACATCCATCATCACTTCACTTGACCAGGCTCTCCAAGGTCAGGCTGCCGGTGTTACCGCTGTCCAGACATCTGGTGCTCCAGGTTCATCTTCATCAATTCGTGTACGTGGTAATGCAACAATCAACGCAAATGCAGAACCACTTTACGTGATTGATGGTGTTATCGTTCAGAGCCAGGGACAATCAGGAAACTCATACGGACTTGGTGATGCACTTGGCAATGGTGATGTCTCTACAATCTCACCACTCTCAACCATTGACCCTGCAGATATCGTGAGCATGGAAATCCTCAAGGATGCCTCTGCCACAGCCATCTATGGTGCTCAGGCTACAAATGGTGTTGTCCTTATCACTACAAAACATGGTAAGCCGGGAGAAGCAAAATTCAACTACACAGGCTCATTTGCATACAGCCGTCAGACAAAGCGACTTGACGTCTTGAACCTGCGTGAATACGCAGATTACTATCAGCAGTTTGTTGACCTTGGCGAAGCTGACCCTAATGCAATCCTCAACGACCCATCATTGCTTGGCGTCGGAACAAACTGGCAGGACGCAATCTTCCAGACAGCATTCCAGCACAGCCATCAGATTTCAGCACAAGGTGGTAATGATAAGGTTCTATATTATGTTTCTGGTTCATACATGAATCAGGAAGGTACAATCATTGGCTCTAAATTTGACCGTCTTTCACTCCGTGCCAATCTGGACGCAAACCTTAAGAGCTGGTTAAAGTTAGGAGTGAACCTTTCATATTCAAGCACTAACGATGACCTCAAGTTGGCTGATAGTGACGAAGGTATTGTAAACTACTCACTCACTACCACTCCAAACCTTCCAATCTATGACATAGACGGAAGCTATGCATCACACTCATATCAGGGTTCAAACAACCCTAATCCGATTGCAATGGCATTGTTGAACTCAAATACACTCAACCGTCAGAAGTTCAATGGTAACATCTTCTTTGATGTCAAGTTCTACAAGGACCTCGTATGGCACACAGAGCTTGGTTTCGATATCGGTTCAAGTCAGGCTGAAAGATATCGTCCTATCATCGAACTGAGCACATACCATCAGTTGGAGAACAGAAGCGCAATCCAGAAGAACTCAAACAAATACTACCAGATAAAAAACTACCTCACATGGACTCATCAGTTTGACAAGCACCGTGTGACAGGTATGGTTGGTAGTGAAGTATGGGAGAGCAAATATAACTTCCTCAGCCTTGACAAGGCAAACCTTCCATCTGATGACATTCATAACCCAGCCCTTGCTTCTACAGTAAAGCAGGAAGCATACGGCTTTGGAAGTTCTTCAATGGTATCTTACTTCACACGCTGGACTTACAGCTATGATGAACGATACAATGCAACATACACATTCCGTCGTGATGCTTCATCAAACTTCGGTCCGGACAATCGTTGGGCAGGATTCCACTCATTTGCCACAAGCTGGCGTTTCAGCAACGAAGCATTCATGGAAAATACAAGGTCTTGGCTCAGCAACGGTAAGCTCCGTCTTGGTTGGGGACAGACAGGAAATTCAAACATCGGTGGATACAAGTGGGGGGTCGCTATGAAGACTCAGACTTCTGCGCTTGGTTCTGGTAGCCGTCCTGCTGGAATTGCAAATACAGGTATCAAATGGGAGGCACAGGAACAGTTCAATATCGGTCTTGACCTCAGTTTCCTTAACGACCGTATCAGCGCTACAATCGACTGGTATCGTAAGGAATCAAAGGATATGCTTACACGTCTTCAGTTGCCATCATATATGGGAACAAAGGGTAATCAGTCATCTTGGCTTGAAGCACCTTGGGGTAACTTCGGTACTATCCGCAACACAGGTCTTGAAATCGCAATTAGCGCACATCCTATGCGTGGTGATTTCCAGTGGGATATTGACGGACAGGTTTCTTTCAACAAAAACAAGCTCGTAGAATATAACGGACCATCACTTCAGGGATGGGGACAGTGGTCAGACCAGGACCCACAGGTGGCACAGACACTCGTCGGCGCTTCCCTCTACAACTTCTACGGTTACGTATGTGACGGTGTTTACACAAGCCTTGAGGATATTGAAAATTCTCCAAAGCCCGCACGTTCAGCTCAAAATGGAACATACATCAAGAATTCTACAGTTTATGTAGGTGATATCAAGTACAAGGACTTGAGCGGTCCTAACGGAGTACCTGATGGTGTAATCGACGAATACGACCGTACAGACCTCGGTTCTCCATTCCCTAAGGCAACTTTCGGTTTGACGAACACATTCCGCTACAAGAACTTCGACCTCAATATCTTCATCGTCGGAAGCATAGGCAACAAGGTCGGTAACTTCACTAAGTGGAAGCTCACGAAGATGAACAACGTATGGACAAACCAGTTGGCAGATGTACGTGATGCTGCTAAATTAGTGTCAATTGACCCTAACAAGGACTACAGCAATGGCGTTCCTCGTATGGGAGACGGTGAACTTATCTACAACTGGTATGATGATATCACAAACGTAAGAATCGGAAACGAAGGTACATCAACTCCACGTGTATCAGTAGGTGACCCTAACGACAACTCACGCTGGTCTGACCGTTACATCGAGGATGGTTCATACGTCCGTCTGAAGAATATCTCACTCGGTTATACCCTTCCTAAGGCATTATGCCACAGAATGATGGTAGATAACATCCGCGTATATGCCAACATCCAGAACCTCTGGACTATCACTGGCTATAGCGGTTACGACCCAGAAGTCGGAGCAAGCACTCAGAACCAATATGTGTTCGGTCTTGATAACGGACGTTATCCATCACCAACAACTTATTCATTTGGTATCAATGTATCATTCTAATCTTATTTGTAAATCATGAAACTATCATATATAAAGATATTATCATTTGCCGCTCTTGCAGGTTTTGGAATGACTTCATGCGAAGACTTCCTTGACAGGCCTCAAGAGGACAACTATGTTGCTGACGGATATTACAAGACAGATGAACAATGTCTTCTCGGAACAGCATACCTTTATAGTTCTCCTTGGAGCGACTTCACCCGTCACTTCATCAACGTGGGTGAGGTTCTTTCCGGAAACCACTATCCAGGAAGTGGCAACGCATTCCTTGACTTTACAGTCAACAGTTCAACACCTGAGATTCAGGAGATGTCAAACTCTCTCTGGTCTGTAATATCCCACTGTAATACCGTATATGGCTATATACAACGTTCTGGTTTCCCTTCACAGGCAGCCAAGAACCAGACAATGGGCGAATGTCTCACATGGAAGGCCATGTCATATTTCTTCCTTGTACGTTCATTCGGTGAAGTTCCAATCGTACATGACAACAACACACTCATAAGTTCAAACTCATACAGCGACCTTCCAAAGGCTACACGTCAGAGTACATACGAATACATCATCATGACTCTGGAGAAGGCCATCGAATTGCTTCCAGACGAGCCAATGCAGGCAGGTCGTATTGACAAGGCTGCTGCACAGGGACTTCTTGCCAAGGTATATCTTGCCAAAGCTGGTGTAAATGGTACGATAGACACAGAAGACCTTAACAAGGCTGTCAAGTATGCAGAGGATTGCTTGTCTGCCCCTAACCATGGTCTTCTTGAGAGATACGAGGACAACTTCCTTATCAAGAACAATGTCAACAAGGAAGGTCTTATTGCATGGCGTTGGAACGCTCAGAACAACCAGTGGACAGACCAGAGCTTCATGCAGAGTGACTACCAGATGGAAGGTTTCTCTGAGAATGGAGACTGCTGGGGTTCTTGGAGAGGTATGTCCATTGACCTTCAGGAGGCTTTTGGCATCAAGATTCTTGAACAACAGCCAGACGCATGGATTAACTGTATAGACACTCGTCTCCATGCAACCATGATGCTCCCAGGATTCAAGTACGACCAGTTCTGGCAGGACAAGGGTGGATTTGACTTCCTCCGTTTCGTATATGACAAGGAATACAATCCATCTGCAAAGGAAGAAGGATTCACTATTCCAACAGGAGCGGCTGTCGTAAAGCATCTCTCAGGAAACCAGAAAGACCATGCCGCAGGAGTAGGATATGCTTCAGGTCGTATGGCTTACGCTCTTGCAACCCAGCTCCTCCGTGTGGCAGACGTAAAGCTCGTTCTTGCAGAGGCTAAGCTTATTCTTGCAAATCCTAACGACCCACAGTCTGCCTCAACAACAGACAAGGAAGCCGTTGATGCCTTCAATGATGTTCACACACGTGCAGGTCTTACTGCCGTTGACCACATCACATGGGAGGACGTATGGAAAGAGCGTCGCCTTGAACTTGCATTTGAAGGAGACCGTTGGTATGACTTCGTCCGTGTATCATACTACAACCCAGATTATGTAATTGACAAGCTCACCAAGCAGAAGCGTAACCAGTTGTGGTCATTTGATGCAGTTGCAAAGAGATACTACGAAACAGGAACATGGAGTGTTGACCCATCAGTTACGATGTACGCAACCGACCATCTCCCTCTTTCAAAGTCTCAGATTGAATTGCTCATGAAGGAAGACCCTAAGACAAACAAGAAGTTCTTCCTCCTTCCTCTTCCAAACGGAGACGTGGTATTCAACAAGAAACTCGCCACAAGTGCTCCAGCTGAGGATATTGACGTGAGAAGTCTTTACGCATACTAACACTTAAATAAACTGAAAGATGAAAATTCTCAATAAATTATCAAACGGTTTGATGGTCATTACTGCTTTGACAGCATTCAGCTTGACAGGATGTACAGACCAGCCGGACAAATATGAGTCAACAGATGGTACGCCACGAATTGACTACATAAGACGACTTAGTTCGGAGATAAAAACAAAGAAGGACAACGCCAATACAGTTTATACAAACGGTCAGTTGGTAACAAGTGGCACTCCAGGCGATATCCTTTGCTTTGTAGGAGACAATCTCCGCTCTATCATGAAGATTCTTTTCAACGATAAGGAAGCAACAATCAATACAAGTCTCGTGACAGACAACACTCTGATTATCGACATTCCAGAGGCTGTTCCAAGCTATGTAACAAACAAGATTTATTTGATTACAACAGGAAGCGATACAGTTACTTACGACTTTGAAGTAGAGATTGATGCTCCAATCATCAACTCTATGTCATACGAATATGCAAAGATTGGTGACGAGATTGAACTCAAGGGACAGTATATTATTGACGACCCGGGCACTCCTCTTACAGTCGAGTTCACAGGTGCAGGTGGTTCAAAAATTCCTGCTAAGATTAAGTCTATTGCAGAGGACTACACTTCACTCACCTGTGTTGTTCCAGATGGAGCAGAAGAAGGTCCTATCACAGTGACTTCAATCTATGGAGCATCAGAGACAGCCTTCAATTACCTCGACACTCGTGGCATGATGTTCGACTTCGATGGCAAGACTGGTCTTGGTAACCACGGATGGCACAATATGGCTATCGTTGCAGATGAGAACTCTCTAAGTAATGGTAATTATTATCTCCGCTTGGGTGATGGTAGTGATGCTGGTGCTCTTGACGAGGATGGCGGATGGAATGACTCACAGTTCTCATTCGAGTACTGGTGCGGTTCATGGGATGACCCTCAAAACTTCACATCTGGCGATGGTATTGCACTCTTCAACCTCGTTGACTTCTCTGATGCAGCTAACATGACTCTCAAGTTCGAGATGCAGATTCCAAAGGAGAACCCATGGTGCGCAGGTGCTATGCAACTTATCTTTGCAGGAACAAATGCTGTAACAATTAGTGGTAATGGAGGCTATGCTGGTGCCAACAACACATTCTTCAGAACAGGTGCAGAAGGTGGTCTTGACATTCCTCGTGCCCTCTACCGTCCATGGACAGAAACAGGCTCATACGACACTGGTGGCAAGTGGGTAACAGTATCTATTCCTATCGCTTCATCATTCACATTCAACTGGGATGGTTCAGGTCTTGACTACAACCTTAAGACGGAAGACTTTGCAAGCTTCACAATGTTTGTATGTGGTGGTGGTGTTAAGGGTACAGCATGTAATCCTATCATCCGTATCGACAATATCCGTGTGATACCTAATAAGTAACTTTGAGGAGTCAAAAGGAGTAAAAGCGGGGCATTCCCTTTTACTCCTTGGACTCCGAAACAAAAATAAATAAATAGCATGAAGAAGTTTTTAAATATATTTGCTGTGTTGATGACTGTACTTATCGGTACTTCATTGACATCATGCAGCGACGATGACCTCAAGACTG
>JAEEGL011860462.1_pt1 | contig 14961 bp, 11 predicted proteins | sample 9134231 | NCBI WGS metagenome assembly JAEEGL01 (sample SAMN16246548, study PRJNA631951) | gut metagenome | biome: gut microbiome; feature: rumen; material: fiber-attached | host: Bos | place: Iran: Karaj | collected 2018-10
CCGAAGCACATGCATGACCGCACCGGCGAAAGAATCCAGGCCCAGATGCTGCAGGTCCCGAAGCACAACGATACGGTCTTCCGGGGTCAGATGCTGCAGGACATAATAGTAGTCGAGCAGCTGCCTCAGGCCGATGCCTTCCTCCAGCAGATGCCGGTAGATATGCAGCATCATATAGACCGCATTGAAGGTTGTGGTAGGAATCGCACACCCCAGTATCGGGTCAAAGTGAGAGAACTGAACGTCGGCCTGTGACGCGAACCACCGCTGAAGCCGGCGGTTCGCCCCGGGAGCGAACATCCAGCTGGGCGTGAAATGAATTTCCACGCTATGATGCTTCAACACCTGGGCGTCACAATGGATATAACGGGTCTTACGAACCTTGTATCGGGGTCGTAAATAGGCCATGACTTTCTTGTGTCCACCCTCCATCCACAAGTCGATATCCCCACTCTGACGCTGGAGCGGATTGGGATAATAATTTCCCGATGCCTGGCCCTTGAGCAGGCAGTTCCGGAATCCATCTTTCAGAAACTGTTGATACAACACACCGCCAGCTTCTCGTTGCAAATGGTTCTTTTTGGCAATCTCATCGACCACCAGTCCCCAGGGTATCAATACCTCCAGCGGAACGATACCTTGATCGTGCAACTTCTTGATGACAGGAAACGTCACACCCAGCAGACAGTGCTCTGCGACGACTTCCAACAGGCCCCGCCACGCTTGCTCGGAATCCGGCACTTCGGGAAAAGAATCCCGGGTTCCGACCGCCATTTGAAGCAATGCAAAGAAGGCTTTCATATCAATACGCTTGTTTGTCTCCTCCCGCAATCTGAAGGATGGTTCTCAAGAAAATCCTAATGTCCAGTCCGATAGACCAGTGTTCGATATACCAGATGTCGTATCGGACCCGTTCGGCCATCAATTCCGTCGTGGGGGTCTCGCCCCGGCAACCGTTGACCTGCGCCCACCCCGTGATGCCCGGTTTGACCATGTGCCGCACCAGATACTCATCCACGAGTTTGGTATACATCTCGGTATGGAGTTCCATGTGGGGTCTCGGACCGATGATGGACATATCGCCTCTGAGCACATTGATGAACTGGGGAAGTTCATCCAGCGACGTGCGACGGAGGAAGTTTCCGAATTTCGTCTTGCGAGGATCATCTACGGTCGCCTGCAACTTGTCGGCATCCGCGTTCACACGCATCGAGCGGAACTTGTACATGATAAAAGGGCGCCCTTTGTATCCCGTACGCTGCTGACGGAAAAAGATAGGTCCGGGGGAAGAAAGTGTCGTCCCGACTGCTACGAAGAGCCAGACGACCGGGAATACCGTAACCAGGAAAAGCAAGCTCAGAACGATGTCGAACGTGCGTTTCAAAGCCGCGTTAAGCGGGTTGCTGAGCGGCTCTTCACGCAACTTGACCAATGTCACGGGGCCCAGTTCACTGAAAGTCATGGACCGGCGGGGATAGCCGTCCATGTTGGGCACATAGAAAAAGTCAATGAAACGATTCTCGCAGAGGCGCACCAGGTTATTGACCGTATCGGTCATCAGTGCAGGATTAAGACTGCAATAAAGCTGATGAACCTTATTCTGCTCCAGATATGACTGGACGGCCGGCAGGTCATTGCCGAAAACCGCCGCCAGCTTGTAGTCGGCATAATCACTGCCATGATCGAAAAGCCGGGCCAACCGCTCGGCATTCTCGTTGTCTCCGACAATGACCACATGAATCTTGTTGCGGCCATGCCGCCGGGCCCAGAGGATGACCGCACGGAAAACCAGGTGCCAGATACTGATGATAGCCACGGTCAGAAAGCCCTCGTACAAGAAAAACTTGCCGGCGAAACTGGAAAAGAGAATCTGTACCGAAGCCGCCAGCACGCCAATCGTAATCAGACACTGCCAGAAAACCCGGAAGACGGCCTGTCGGGCGTTCTGTCCCCGGTCGTAAAAGCGGATGGGAACAAGAAACATCGCCAGGATGAAACCCACGACCAGGAAATAGAGCGTCCGGGGCCGGGCGAGCACCAAGTCCTGGACATCGGTGAACGTAAAGACCCGCAACAGCCATTCGAACACCCCGAGATGGATGGTCAAGTCGACCAGCATAGCCGGCACGCTGTAATACAAAAACTCCTTATTATTGAACGTCTTGAGATTCATAGACCCGCAGATATTGACCAGCAATGTGATCCCAGTTGTATGCAGACATGTCGTAGGTGACCGGCTTGTCGTCGGCCAGCAGCACCTCAAGCCGGCACCGCAGTTGCGCGACGTCGCCACAGGCAAAATAATTGGCAGGAGAAAGGCCCACCTCGAGATTGGCCGGGATATCGCTCACCAGCACTTTGCGCCCATAGCTCATGGCCTCGAGCAATGCAATAGGCAGCCCTTCGTGCGAAGAAGGCAGCACAAAGCAGGCGGCATGACTCAGGAGCGAATGGAGTTTCCTGCCCCGGATGAATCCGGTCAGCACGGCACCCGCTGCCTGCGCCGATGCTTTCAGTTTCCGGGAATAGGCATCTTCAAAATCCGTATCCCCTGCCAGTACCAGTTTGTAACCTGCCAGGCCCTCACAAGCTGCCACAAGGTCGTGCAAGTGCTTTTCCGGCACGAACCGGCTCATTCCGAGAATATATTTTTCCGACTCGATTCCCAGTTCCGCGAAATAGGCGGGCTCGTCACAGACATCAGGAACTGGGACCCCGTTGTGGATCAGATGGACTCGTTGTGTCCGTCCATATTTTCGTTGCACGATGTCTCGGATGACATCCGAAATGACGGTTACGTCATCGGCATATTTGACACCCAGCCGTTCCCCCAGCTTGAGCATGCCTTTCGCCGCCCGGCCCCACTTCTCCCGCTCGTAGTCAGGTCCATGGTGCGTAAACACCACCCTGAGTCCCAGCAACTTGGCATAGGGAACCAGCAAGGCCGGTCCGACGGCATTGATGTGCACGATATCAGCATGTACGTGCGCCGCATAATTGACGGCACGGAAGGTATGGACCGCCGCCTCAAAGGCTTTTTTCCTGGGCGCCGGAATATCCTTGACCGTGACCCCTTTCCAACTGGACAGTCCGTCGTGGACATAACTGCTGCGCCGGACGACCGTCACATCGACGCCACGTGCAGCCAATCGCGGACAAAGCTCCTCGCAGCAGGTCTCGACACCGCCCATCACATCGGGAATTCCCCGGGTTCCGGTCACAACCACTTTCATTTCTTCAGTCCATCGTGGGCGACAGCGCCCAAATCGCAAGTGGATAGAGCATCAAGTTCCTGTTTGGTCACCCTACCGTCCCGATAGGCACGCACAGCAGGAATCTCGTACATCGAATACTTCCTGCCTGGCTTGAGTTTGTGCCGCAGCACCCACCAGGCCGGTTTCCAGATATACTTGTGCATGGCTGGACTGACCGAGCCGATCATCCAGCACTGGCGGTCGCAGCGACGGACGACTTTTCGCACCGTTTCCGCCTCCGGAGAGTTCCACAATTCATCCCAGGACTGGCGGTTGAGATTACCCATCACCAACTTGTCCTTGGTTCCGTTGCAAGGCATCACGTCGCAGTAAGGGTCAATGAAAAAGGTGTCGAAGCTCATGTCGCAGGGCAAGAGACGCGGCTGTCCGTAGATGTAATTGATCAGGCCATGGTTGAAATAGGCCCGGAACCACTTTTTCGGACTGTTCGACTTCAACAGTTCATTGACGAGGTTTTCAAAATGCCCGGCCACCATCGGCCGGTCGTGGATGATATTCTTCGCCTCTACGAAATAGAAACTGTTGTGCAGACTCGCAGTGGCAAACTCCATTCCCATCTCCTCGCTGATCTTGTAGAGAGGCACCAGGTCGGGCGCATTCCTGTCCTGCACTGTCATGCCAAAACCCACGTCTTTCATGCCCATTTCACGAAGCTTCCTGAGTGTTTGATACCCCCGCTGGAATCCGTTCTCCAGGCCGCGGATCTCGTTGTTCGTCTTCTCCAGTCCTTCGATGCTGATCCGGATACCCACCTGCGGGAATTCCTGACAGAGATCGATGATCCGCTCTGTGAAATATCCGTTGGTGCTGATGACGATCCGGTCGGAAAGCCGCAGCAGTTCCCGGACAAGATCTTTCAGGTCTTCGCGGATGAACGGTTCCCCGCCCGTAATGTTGGTGAAATACATCCGCGGAAGTTTTTTGACCGTCTCCACGGAAATCTCGTCCTCCGGTCGCGACGGAGCCTTGTACCGGTTGCACATCGTACACCGCGCATTGCAGCGGTATGTCACGATTACTGTGCCGTTGAGTTTCTTGGTCATGGCTTTTCCCTTCTTCGAATGCAAAGTTAATACAAAGAATCGAGTAGTCGTCTTTCCAACGCAGCCATTTCTTCGGGAGAAACGATGACAAACTCCGTGGACAAGTCTCCGGTCAACTCCCGATAACGAGCAATAACGAACTCATTCCCATCCTGTTGTACACGGATAACATAGTCTGTGCCTCGATAATTGGAGAGGAGGAAACTGCCGGGTGTCAGGTAGCAGCGGTTTCCTTCCCATACGTTGGAGCGGAACTTCTTCCTGAAAGGGGAACTGCAATAATAATTACCTCCGACGAAAACGTTGTCCCGGATAATCATGCCTCTGTCTCCCTCTACATTATTGCCCAGCACGTTGCAATACTTGAACCGGCCATCGGCATACCCGAAACCCGAATCACCGCTGCCGAAAACCAGGTTCTGTTCAAAACGGCAATTCACGAACAGGACATCATCCCCGTTCCGCAAGAAATCCTCCCAGGCCTGACAGCAATGGCTCACGACATTGCCCCGGAATACGATATTCCGGGGGGTTGCTCCGGGATGTTCACTTCCCTGAATAGTCATGCCCGCATCATAGCAACGCGATACCCAGCAATGCTCCACCAGGCAATCTTCGATGTCCTCGTTCAGATAAAACTCGATCCCATTGCCATAACAAACAAAAACCGGATAGCCGATCTGCAGCATTCCGCCGATGGCGTCAATCCTGCAGTTCCGGACAACCGTCCGGGAATGGCCGGCGATGCCAAAACCAAACCCCACGAAATCCACGCCGTCGATAATTGCGTCGCCCACTATGAGCGCCCGTGTTCCGATGGACAATTCCAACTTCATCCGGTTGGGATTCCGGCGCGAATACAAATAAAGGTAATCGAAACAAGCGGGATCCATTCCGATATACGTCGTATCCACCTGCCAGAAGTCCCAGTCCTGTTTCAAGTCTTCGCGGAATTGCACCCGGCGGCCATGAATGGCATCTTTGTCGTACTCATGGAGACATCCGATGTTGTTGAGCAGCGAGGACGCAGCGCTGACACCCGCGCCAGAAAAGCCTGTGCCGCGCAAGTCAAGCCGCCACACACGCCGCGAAACACGTTGCCACTTGCTGCCCGACAGACGCTTATATCCGCTAACAACCGGATTGGCGCCTTCCCCGTATCGTGAAAGATTGCGTCCCCGGCAGACCACAGATCCATAAAAGATATCCCCGGCCTTGAGAAAAACATCACCCGGCTTCTTCAGAGCCGCCTCGATGGTACGAAGGGGCGATTCGGCGCTCAATCCGGAATTGGCGTCATCTCCCGTTGAAGAAGACACAAAGACACTCTCTCCTGCAGCAGATATACACAGGAACAATGTCAGAAAGGCTGCCCAACCCCTAAAGCAACGCATCATAAAGCCCTTTCAATTTCAACGCGACGGACAACATGGAATACCCTTTTGCCAAAAAGGCATCCCGGCCCGCAAAAGGGGCATTCCGGCTCAACACTTCTTCGGAAGCCTGAGCAAGTGCCTCGGCACTGAACTCAGAAACCACCTGGCAACCCGGGATATCTCCCATCATCTCGCGCACATTTCCCACATCCGTCGAAACCACCGGCACATTGCAGCAAAGACACTCCTTGACAGAATTGGGAGAACCTTCGAAATCGCTGCTGATCAAATGCAGGTTGCAGGCGTTGATGGAAACAGGAACCTGTTCCCGGGGCTTATTGTACAGTTCCAAGGCTCGTACATCCGGAAAATACTGCCGGAGTATCGCAAGCGTCGCATCAAAGCGGTCCTTGCGCTTCTGAGGACGGCCCAGATGGTTGGAATCCATATATAGCACATAGATGGCATCTGTCGACAGACCCAACTCTGCCCGGCACGCCGTCCGGTCCATCGGACGGAAGAAATCTTCATTGCAGCCATTGGGCAAATATACCGTCTTGCTGCGCCGGAGGTAAGCAGAGTCATTCTTGATGATTATTGTCCGGAACAAACGATGCACCAGCCCGAAGCAATTCAACTTCCACTCCCGGGTCGGATCGTTCTGATAGGATACGACACATTTCTTGAAAACGGGCCAAAGCGTGCAGATACACAAAAGCGCGGAAAGCACATGATGGCAGTGAATGATGTCGTAATGCCCGCGCAGGATCGTCCACCATATTTTCGGGATATAGGTCAAGTACATCCACGTACCCCGTCCTTTCCGATCACAATACAAAACATCGCAATCTACGCCCAAGGCCCTCAGCGATTCCACTTGCTCCTTGACGAAGATGCCGAAGATCGGATGCTCCGGCGTCGGATAATTGGTCGTGATATGTAATACTCTCATCGTAGGAAATCCAGCATTTTTCTTGTCTCTGTCAAATAATTGAAATGGTGCCGGGCGACTTGTGCCCCCTCCTTCCCAATCCTACCGGCCGCTTCCGGATTCTCCAGCGCCCAGATGAGTTTGGCCGCAAAAGCTTCCGGACATGACGGCGGGGCAATCAGTGCCGACCGGCCATCTTCGAGAAATCGGGGGATGTCTCCGACATGCGTCACGACAACAGGGTTCTCTGTCAACAGATACTCTCCCAACTTCGTCGGAAATCCATATTCTGCCTGAAGATTATCGGGCCTGTCAAGAGCCAGAACCGCTGCATCTTTCAGGACAGACGGCATCTTGTCCGCCGGTACGATTCCCGTCAGGACGACAGACGAGGAAAGACCGAGTTCCCTTATGAGTTCCAAATTCCCGGAATATTCTTCAGGGGCGGGGGTCCTGCCGATGATATAGAGTTTGACCTCTGGATGCGCTCGATGTACAAGCGCAAATGCCTTGATCAAATCATCCACCCCGTCCTTGGTGTTAGAAGCGGTACCACAATATGCGATATACGGATCACCTTCATTCCTGGCCAGTCCGTCAAAACGTGATGTATCTACGGTCATGTTGATCAGGCAAATCCTCTCCGGTCTGACGCCTGCAGCGATGAAATACTGCCGAAGCGGTTCGCTGATGACAAACAAACCAGCCAGTTGCGGCGTCACCCGTACATAATGATCAATGCTGAACGACTTGTACGGATAGGCATACGGATGCTCCGTCCGCTCATGGAACACTGCAATGTCCTTTCTCCTCAGAAGATGGAACATCACATTGGACATTTCCAGGATCACCACCTTGCTTCCGCTATCAAGACGCCTTACAAGATGACGGGAGTAATGATGCAAAAGCAACTGACGAGCCGGTTTGAACTTGAAAAGCAGGCTGTGTTTCTTACCCTCCCAGGGATATGAGAACCGGATACCGGGCAAGGTGTCCGGGACGAGGCTGTTGCGCTCATCAGGAAGGAGAAACACAAACTCGCTCGCCACCTGCAATTCGGAAAGAGCCCGGGCAAAGGAAAGCCACCGGTTGGCAGGCGCCGTATTGGGGCGAAAGGTCGTGGCAACAAAGACAAGACGTTCCATGCGTTTACATCATTTTTTGCAGAAAAGACAACATTTCTCTTGCCTGACTTGCAGCAGAAAAGTGCTGACAGACATACAACCTTCCCTGCAAGGCGACGGATTTCGCCTCGGAATAATGCGTCAGAATATACGTTATTTTTTCCGCATACTGATCAGGATCGCCGGGCGCGACCAGATAGCCCGTTTCTCCCTCTTTCACGAAATCGGAGATATCCCCGACATCCGTCGCAATAAACGGTGTGCCGCTTAACATGTATTCACCCATTTTCGTGGGGAAGCCCCCGCGCGCCCGCAAGGTATCCGCCTGCGAAGTCAGCAGGATTTTCGCACGCGAAAGAATGGCCGGTACTTCTGCAAAGGAAGCCCTGCCTTTGAAAACGACGCTGTCCTGAAGACCGTTTGTAGAAATCAGCCTTTTCAGGGTTTCCAAATCCTCGGGCGATGGTGCCCCGTACAAATACAAGGGAATCCGGCAATCCCGGAGCCGGGCGTATGCCAGAACGATATTGTCGACATTGTCATTGTTCAACTGCATTCCTCCCATATAGCAGAAATAAGGTTCTGGGGAAGGATTCCCGAATGGTTGCAGGAAACGATCGGTATCGATAATCGTGGGAAGGATGAATGTCGGTTTAGGCGAAACTTTTTCGTTGTAAAAGGTCTCCAGGGTGTGATTGATCAGGATCCTGGCTTTGATCCCCTGAGAAACGGCCTTGTACAGGAGCAACTGCCAGAAAGGGACGCGGGAGCGCTGTTTTTCCCGGATGGCATAGGGAAACTCATCGCCGATAAAGACAAGCCGCATCTTTGACAGGCACAAAGCCGGGACAAAGAACAGCAGATATTTCAGCTGGTCAAAACTGAGCAGGACGATATCAAATTGCCGGGAAACGACATAATGCCAGGCCTTCCAGAGCGCCTGCGGACGGTCATAAAGAACTTTCGCGAGAAGGGAACGCTTAGGGGGCCTTGTATAGCAATAATGATAACGGACTCCTTCCACTGTACCGGAAACCGGCGCGGAGTCTGTTGCCAGACGGGGCCGGAAAATAACGGATTCCACATCTACGCCATTCTGTACCAACCCTTTGGCATACGTGATGATTCGGGTAGTCGCCGCCATCCCTTCCGGAAAAGGGCAGTAGTTCAATACACCTATCTTTTTCAATGGCTTCATCGGGGTCATCTCTGCATGATTGATTTGTAAATGGCGACCAGGCGACATGCATTGGCTTCGCGATCATGCCGGGCACTGGCGTCGGCTGATGCAGCAAGCGAGATCTTCACACAATCCTGCGACAGCACGTTCTCCATCAGTGATGCCAATTCGGCGACATCATAAAAATCGTAGAGGAAGCCCGTCTGCCGGTCAACGACCATGCTGGGATTCCCTCCTCTCCGGGAGGCAATGACGGGTACGCCCAGCAACTGTGCCTCGCCGATGGAATTGCTGCTGTTTTCCACACTGGACGGGCAGACAAAAAGATCGGCGTCCAGAAGGGCCGCTTTCATCCCCGCGGCGTCAAGCGGTCCCACAAAGGCAACATTGTCCTTCAGGCCATAACGTCTGATCAATCGACGGAGAAAAAGACCGTAACTCCTGATCTTCAGCCGTTTTTTCAAAGAAGACGCATCCACGACATTGAACCCGGCCACCTGGACATGGGGCTTTGCCTCCATCAAAGAAATGGCTTTCAGAAGCTGATGCATTCCTTTGAGCGGATACTCGGCCTGGGTAACGAAAACCTGCCTGTTGCCTTTGTGCTGCCACTGGCCCGAGTAAAACACGTCCCGCAGCGTTTCATTGCAAAAATGATAGGTTGCGTCCGGATTGATGGCGAGTGCGGTTTCCCTGTCCCAGCCGGTCCGTCCGATGAGATGACGGACTTGCTTCAGCATAATCTTTTCAATCTCCGCGCGTCGGCAAGAATCCCGGTAATTGGCCATCAAAGTATCCCGCTTGACAAAATCCCGGAACGAAGTGCTCAGGAGAACATCCAGCTTCGACATCCCGTCAAAGAAATGCCTGGAACATTCGCCCATCATCCCTTGGAGGGAGACCACTACGTTTTGGGCGCCGACGGCTTGAATATACGACAAACCGTGGCTGTATTCGGAGCCATGAATATGAACGACATCCGGTTTTTCCAGCGACGCCACTTCTCGCCAATAGGAATCATACGCAGGATTGACGACATGGTTCCCCTTCCCATAAGGAATCAGATAATACTTGATGTCTTTCCCTTGCAAGACCGTCAACTCTCCGACCTTGTCAGACACTGAAGCCACCGTGAGCTCCACGCCCTCCTTGATGATGGCGGAGGCAGAAGACATCATCCATCCTCCGATGGGCACTGTCCGCGGACATTCTTTATTCAATAGCCCGACCGCTTCAGGAAAGGGGACATTGGTGATCCAGAGAACTTTCATTTTCTGACAACTTTTTCACGATATTGCAGGCAAATGCTGACAATCAGCCAGAAGATCACCGTTTTCACGGCAAAGAACGAAACTGGATTGGTCATGTACATATCCAACAGGTAGATCAGCAGAAAAAGAGCCATGCCTGTCAGCAGCGGCTTTTTGAAAGAAATTCCCCGGAAGAACGCGGTGAACAAGAACGAAAGGATCAGCAGGACGTACATGAGTCCCCCTTTCAGAAGCAGGTACAGATAACCCGTTTCAATAACCGAACGGTCATAATTGAATTCCAAGGTAACCGGATCCTGCTTCATGTTCTCATACGCACCATCCAGGCCGCGTCCCCATATCCAGTCCTGAACAGGAGAAGATGCCATATCCGAAAGAAAGGTCAACTCCACTCCGCTTCTGGTGTCTTCCAAGCCACGATACAGAATTCTGTCAAAGACCGTAGAAGAGAGTACTCCCCAGTTGGCGATGATCAGTACTGCAGCACCAGCGACCGCACCCAACAGAAGGAGCCGCGAACGCATGTCCGTCTTGAAGCGCGTAGCATTTCCCATAATGAAGGCTACCACGAAAAACAACGAGAGGGAGACAACCATGTTCCGGCGGGCATTCAGGAGCATCAGGATGAAATAAAACCCATAGATTGCGAAGACAACCAACTGACGGCGCATGTTGAGTTTCTTCCGGAACAAGATCAGAAGCGCCCCGAAAAAGGGAAGATAAACGCCGAGGGCCTCTCCATAGAAGGAATCCCGGACCAGGTCGAGGAGATGAAGGAGCCAGATGGGGATGGCCAGAAGCATCGAGAAAAACAATACCTCGAGGATAGCGTTGATATACTTTCGGTTGGGAAGAAGAAGGATGGCAAAGGGCAGGATGTAGGCCGGAATCTGGAGATAACTGAATTTCAACAGGACCATATCCTTCAATCCACCTCCGTAGTTCCCGCGGATGATGATGAAGAGATTACAGGCGGCCAGGAGAAGGATCAAGACAAGTGGCCATCCCCGATACCGCGGGGTTTCTCCATACGTCCAGATTTTGACCGTATACCATACCATTACGCCCAGACAGACCAGTTCGAAGATGCGAATCAGCGTTGACGGAAGAAACATGGACAGCAGTTGATCAGCAGCAATATAGGCCGTAATGCTGGCATACACTGCCATGACAGCGACTTCTCCCCTGCTGCGGGTACGGACTGCTGGATTTCGGAGTTCGCTCATATCACCGCTTGCGTAAAAGATTCCAGCACTGTACCGGCGCGAACAGCAACCCGTTGAAATTTGCCAGAATGGATGCGATCAATATGGACTTCACCCCCCAGCCCATCCGGATAAAAAGGAAGCAAAAGCCCAAGAACACAAAAGGAGAGATTATGCAGGCAATGGCCTGTACCCGGAGAATCCCGGCGCCATTGAGTACATTCACGAAGATAGAGCCGAACATCATCGCCAGGTTGAAAACCATAACCCATAGCGATACCTGGAACGGAACAATCACGGAATCGCCCACCCACAGCCGGTATAAAGGCTGCGAAAGGACGAGCATCAGCAGGGTGCCGGCAAGAAAAACCAGGAAAAGCAGCAGATACTTCTTCACCGCTCCCTTCACCCACGGATAATCGTTTTTGGCAATGGCATCGGTCACGGCCGCCCAAACAGGCGTGAGCATCGTCATCCAGAACATATACGGAATGTTGAAGTACTTGTACGCAATGTTGTATTCAGTCACTTCAGTAGCGCCGAAATAGCGGATGATCAGAAAGTTCGTCATCTGATACTGGATAACGCCGGCTATCTGGATGATGAAAAACTGGATTCCCAACTTGAACAAGTCCGGCGCCGTGCTGAAATCGACATCCCGCAACGACGGTGCGATGCGCTTGTAGCGACCGAAAAAAAGAGTCAGGTTGAACACACCGACAACGATTATCGGGCAAGCACATAATGCCAGACACAAGTTGACCAGGCTCCCTTTTGTCGTAAGGGTGAGTATATAGATGACGGCGAGGGTAAGCACTTGCTGGACCAACGTGCGGAAAGCGGCGTCTGCCGGGCGCTGGTCGGCCGTCATCACGACATTGACCGTCGAAAGGATGAAGTTGATGCAGAAGTAGGTAATGACGATGCAGACGGACGCCAGCAGGCCGGAAACAGCTTCTTGCTGAAGATTCAGAATGGAATACCAGTCGAGCATGGGCGCGACAACCAGCAGGATGACCATCAACGGAATGAAAATGAGGATCAGCAGCGCATAGGTCGTACTGACATAGCGCTTGGCCAATGGGATGTCCTCGCGCGCCAGCGCCTCGGCAAGCCGGTTTTTGAGACCGTTGTTGATGCCGATATCGAAGAAACTGAACCAGGCAACCATCGAGCTGATGGCCAGCCAGATGCCGTAAGTCTCGGAACTCACGTAATGAAGGGTCAGCGGGACAAGCAACAGACCTACAAGGATATTGCCGCCCTTGATGAAAATCATGGCGGCAATATTCTTCTTGGCTTTGACAGATCGCTCGCTGCCGCCCAAAAGTAAGTTCCTCAACCTTTCTTCCACCATATCCAGCCGATACAGATAAGGGCGCCCAACACAAACCAAAGCATGGCAAGTTTCACTTTAGAGGGCTTTCCGATGAAAGGGGCCATGGCGCGTTGCACAACGACCAGCACCGGAGATTCTTGTTGGACTTTGGCCCGTGCAGCAAGGAGGTTCTGCGCAGTAGAATAATAGATCTGATACCGGGCCTGGGCTTCGTTCTGAAGATGCTGGCGCTGCACTTGGGCACTTTGGCTAGTACTGCCCTGGTGAGAATCCACATAATAGGCATAGGCTCGCTGGGCTGCCAGGTAGTCTGCGTGGGTTTCCTCATAAATCCGTTCGTAGTACGCCACGTTCTCCTGCGCTTTTTCAGACCGGTAGGCAACGACGAACTGTCTGAGATGGTCAACCACCGCGTTGGCCACCTGCGCAGCAAGGACACGGTCCTGCAGCGTCACGCTGATTGACAGGACATAGGTCTTCTTCTCCACGGTAGCTTTCACGCTTTTGGAAAGTGCGTTGATCACACGCTCCTGCTGCCGCGTCAGGCGCAGGGAATCAATGTGATCATGCCCTTCAGAGGCCTCGAAGGCATCTTCCTTGACGAACAGCCCTTTGACGGCATTGATTCCCATTCTCGGCAAGCCGAGTACGTACGCATACCAGGGAGACTTGGTATAATTGGCCATGTAGTCATACAAATCGGTATTGACCAGCGTATCCGCATGTGTAAAACTCACCGGCAGATCGAACAGGTCCAGATAAAACGTGGACGAGCGAATGACGACAGGATAGAGATCCGGGTGCATCGCATCCGTAATGGCCATGGAGTTGATATTGACTCCGGCCAGGCTTGCCAAGGAATTAAGGCCGCTGCTCAGCGTAGAGCGCGTAGCCAATTCCGGTGCCACGATGGCCGTAGCTGTATATGTTTTGGGTGTACTGAACCCGATGATAATCCCCACCAAGGCCCCGCACAGAGCCCAACAAAGAATCTGTTTCCATTTCTTTCGCAGAAGCATGAGATAGGGTTTCATATCCAGAGATGTCTGCTCCGGGGCGACATCGTCGAACTCGTCGTACACTTTCTCACTCATGATTCGATTTTACTTATTGTTTTTGATGAACAGACTCACAATCGTGGCCACCATCGTGGTAATGGATGCCGTCGTCGTACCGATGGCAAGCCATTCTGCCGAGGTCAGTTTGTTTCTTTCTGCACGGGTCGGGACGATGATCTCGCAACCAGGCTCTACCTTCGCCCCACTGCCGACAGCTGCAGTACCGTTCATGTAAACCACATAGGTCTTGGCCCGGCGGGCCTGATTGGTAAAGCCGCCGGCCTGCCGTACATAGTACGACACAGGCTTGCCGGAAATGAAGTGTACGGTATTGGGATAAAGCACCTCCCCCTGGATAGTCACCGTCGTGGTCATTTCGGGGATAATGAGTTCATCGCCATCGCGAAGCACCATGTCGTAGTCAGATCCGGGATGCGCCAGGGCCTTGTCAAGTTCCAGACCCACCGTACTGACCTCATCGAGATTCAGTTTGCTGACATCCAGGGAATCCTTGCTTGAGGTGCTTTGGGTCACGAGTTTGGACATCGCACCGCGGACATTCTGTTCGTACTGGTTGACACGACGTTTGAGCATGGCGCCGCGCACGTTGCCGTTCGGCGTGGCTCCACCAGCACGTCGGACCAGTTCAGACACCCGCTCGTTTGTATTGGTGAGCGTATACTGACCTGGGAAAGTTACCTCTCCGCTGATCGTCACGTTACGTTGGGCTACGTAGGTCGGGCTCTTATGGACAGAAACCACATCGTGCGGCTTGAGCTCGAAGCCCCTTGCCCCATTGTCGAACAAGCCATCCTTGATCTCAATAGAGAATACTTCGGCCAGCGTATCTGACGCGCTGGTACTTGATGGATTATCAATCCTGCGAGAAATATCGACCTTGGCCAGTGAAGCACCTTCCTGCAGACCTCCTGCCTGCAGAATCAAATCCTCCACTGTAGTATGCTCGGCATATTGATAATTGCCCGGATTCACGACGGCGCCCGTGATGGTAAAGTCGCCCTTGGGCTCGATGGTATTGATGTTGGAGACAATCAGTACGTCGTTCTTCCGCAGGAGGATATCTTCCACGTTTCCTTCCAGGATACCTTTAAGCGGAACGGAGAGCATTTCCATCGACCGGTCTTCTTTCTCACGCATC
>JAEEGL013001543.1_pt1 | contig 14961 bp, 5 predicted proteins | sample 9134231 | NCBI WGS metagenome assembly JAEEGL01 (sample SAMN16246548, study PRJNA631951) | gut metagenome | biome: gut microbiome; feature: rumen; material: fiber-attached | host: Bos | place: Iran: Karaj | collected 2018-10
TACCATTGAACATAAACAGTAAACTCAAAATTTTTATCTCCTGCACCGGTTAATTGATCCTGAGTTATTGTTCCACTAATTACTTGGTTGTCAATTGGAAGATCTATCATATCAGTATCAGTTGGAGTTTTATATCCTATTATTCTAAAGTCTGGAATGTCTATTGCTTGTGTCAAATCTGTTTCTATTGAATATTCAAATGGTAATTCGGTTCCAGTATAATCAACTTCAACAGAGAAATGGCCTGTTTTTGAAGGAGCAATTACATTTTCTGCAATATATTGTGAACTATCATATTCTATATTAATATAATCTGTAAAATCACTATGCTCGGAAATATTTTCATCATTTATTGTAATATGCCAAGCAGAAATATGAGCGTCCCAACTATTATTCCCTTTTGTTACGTATTTGGAATAAGTCGATCCAATTACATATGCAACTAAGGAAATAATTATGATAGATAAAATAATTTTTATTTTATTATTCATTATATATCTCCTGTAACAAATTCTTATTTTATAAAAAGATTCTATCATAAGCAAAAAAACGAGTCAATTACCACAAAAAATGTAATAAATATGTGAAAAAAATGTAAAACTAATGTAATTGAGTGATATTGTATTTAATGCTAAAATATAATCAATTAGAGAATACGCAAAATTCAATATGTATGTCTAATCTATAATAGCTAAATCTATAAGGAGGAGGAGGTTATTCAAATGACAAAGTTTGAATTTGAGACCACCTCTAAAAAAATTTACAGGCGAGATTTTAAAATAAGGCTGATAAGGTTGGCTCTTCTAATTTTGCTTATATTTCTTATATTACTATATTTTATACTAATGATAATTTATGATGCGGGTAGATTTACAATTATCCTTGATCGAGATTTGAGTTGGAATAAAGGAATCGTAATATACGATAACTTAGGTGAGAAAAAAGTGTCAAAACAGCTTTATGCTTCTAGAGTCGATGATATGGATAACATATCAATTAATTGGCTTCCAGAAAATCTCGACACAGAGGCTGATGGATCTCATAATGGAGCTAACTACATCGCATATACTTTCTATATAGAAAATGAAGGTAAAGATATCGTAAACTACTGGTATTCTACCCTAATAGACGATGTAGTATTAAATGTAGATGAAGCAATAAGAGTTATGGTATACTTAAATGGTGAACAAACGGTATATGCAAAGAAAAACGGATATACTGAAGAACCAGAAGATGGTACAAAGGCTTTTTATTCAGAGAATACTGTAATGTCTGAGTGCAGGCAAGACTTTAATCCAGGAGACATTGATAGGTTTACGGTTATCATCTTCATAGAAGGTGATGATCCGGATTGCACTAATGCTCTTATGGGTGGAGAGATTAAAATGCATATGGAAATTACGGAAGAACATATTGATTAATTTAGGGAGGAATTTAAAAAATGAGTACTAAGAAAGCAAAAAAGACAAGATTAAATAATTTAATTATTGTATTATTGTTGTCAGCACTATTGTTATTAATGTCTACCTATGCATGGTTTACTGCAAATAGAAAGGTAAGAGTTGATACAATCGATGTTAATGTAACTACTTCTGGAGGTCTTCAAATTTCTGCAGATGCTATTACATGGAAGAGCGTTATAACAAAGAAAGACATTTCAAATGCACAAGTTGTTTCTGGAGGAACATATGCTGGAGCTACAACTCAGTTACCAACTGATATGGAACCAGTTTCATCTGATATGACAGTTGACAGCGCTGGACATTTAAAAATGTTCTTTGGTAAAGCTGCAGCTAACCTAACAGATGGTAGCCCAAACTATGGTGGATTTGATTTAACATCTACTTTGCAAGAAGATTTTAAAGGAACTGCACCACATGATACAGAGGCTGCAAAAGGATGCAAATATATTGTATTTGATTTATTCTTAAAATATGACTCTGGAACAGATTCAAACTTATATATGTCAGGAACAGTTCAAGATACAGTTAATAGAACTGTTGATGCAACAACAGGAACTGCTTCTGCAAGTGGTGATTCTAAAGGATTACAAAACTCAGCTCGTGTTGCTTTAGTTAAAGCAGGATCAACTGTAGATGCATCTGAATCAGATGGAACTGCTGCGCAAGCATTATCTACAGCTGGTGGAACAGTAATTTCATGGGAGCCATACAGTAATACACATACAACAACAGGTATTACAAATGCTACATCTTTAGCAACAACTGGAACTCCATCACAATCATGGACAACATTATTAGGTGCTACACCAACAGCAACAACACCAGATGTATTACCATATGATGGTTTAAATAGTGCATTCACTGATTTACCTTTAGGTGATTTAATTACAGGTGGACCTCAAGCAGCTAAAGTTACAAGAGTAACACCTACTGTTACAACAAAAGCTGATGAGACATTAAACTACAATATCACAGGTGGTATTGGAGCAAAAACAATTCAAAAATATAAAGTATATATGTGGGTAGAAGGACAAGACGTTGACTGCGAGAACGCAGCATCTGGTTCATACATGTTCTATTCATTAAGCTTTGGATTGGATCCATTTGAATAAAATATAAATTTTTAATGAAATATAAAAGATGTGACTTTATAGTCACATCTTTTTTTGATGTCGCTTGAAAGGTACTTTTAACACTTGATAGCGGTTCTTTTCATTTGTATTACAAAACACAAAAACTATTTAAAATAATATGATTCTATGATAGAATTACCATGATAAATTCTAAAAATGGGAGTATTATAATGTCTAGAAAGAGAAGTAATAACAAATTAAACAAAAAAAAGACCGGAATAATTGCTGTTTTAGCGCTTGTTTGTCTAGTTGGAATTTACACATTTAATTTTTCAACTAGATCAGAAGTAATTGCAAAACAAGGAATTACTTTTAAAGAATTCGATTCTGATCTTTTAATTAGAGATGAAATTGAAATTAATGAAGATGATGGAGGAGTATATATTATCTTCCCTGAGAAGATCAATGGCTATTATGTTCAACAATACTTTGTTGATGATGAGTCTGTAGCACCTGTTGAGGAAGATAATACAAATACTATAAATGAAAATGTAGTAAATGAAGTTGTTGATTCAATTGATACAAATACTATTTCTAATACTACTGAATCAACAAATACTCTTGTAGAGAATACAGTTGCAAACATCATAAATGAAAATACTAATACTGTATTAGAAAATACAATTTCTAATACAACTAATACAAATACTGTAACTAATACTACTTCTCCAAAGACTGATAATACTATTATAGATACATTAACACCTTCAAATACAACTGTTAATAATGCAGTAGCGGGTGAAACAAAAACACATGAAACTTCTCTTGAAATTAACGAAAATGCTGAAGAAGTGAAGACAGAAGAAAATAATGAGGTTAATACTACAACAGAGAGTGAAGAGACTGTAGTTGAAGATAATAGTAGTACTAATACAACTGTTAATGAAGAAACAACTAATACTGTTTCTAATGATCAAACAAATACTACTGTTGAAAACACTGTAAAACCAGCAGAAACTGTTACACCACAACCTAGTCAAGAAGAAGTAAAAGAAGAAAAGGAAGAAAAAGAAGAAAAACAAGAAAATCCTACAGAAGAAACTGAACCTGAGGAATTACCAACAAAAGAAATTTCAAATATAATTCCATTTGATGAGACAAACAAAGAAAATGAAGTAGATATAGAAATCCCTGGAAAAGATTCTCATAAGCCTGGAGACAAACTATATATAGATCAAGAAAAAATAAATAACGATGAATTTTCAATAGAAGTAAAACTAAAGATGGTTGAAATTAATGGAAGAAGACTATATAGCCAAGATTTATTATATGAATCTGCACTAGTTAAAGTCTTAGTATCAGGTTATATTCCAGCTGATTTTAACTTAGATGTTCAAGCTGAAAGCATTGAAAAAGTTGAAGAATTAAAAGCTGATGTTGAAGAACTATCAAATTCAACTGTTCTTGGAGCTTATAATATAAAAATTGTTAAAGGTGAGGAAGAATATCAACCAGTTGAGTATTTCCAAGCTGTTAATGTTTCAATTACTTCACCAGAACAATTTGCTAATAATTTGATGAATAATTCTATTAAGATTATTCATATAAAAGAAGATGAAGAGAAAAATGAAATAGTATTTGAAAAGATTCTATTAGCTAGCAAAACGGAAGACACGGTAGAGTGTAGAACAAATGAGTTTTCTACTTATGCTATTTTACAAGATGATACTTTTACTGAAACAGATATTATAGTCTATAACTATGACACAGAATACGATTATTACATAGGTAGAGATATTACAGATAATAATGGTTCTCCACTAGGAAAATATACTGATAATACTTTAGCTAAAGTAGATGTAAAATACTATTCTTATGATACAGAACGAGGATTAGAAAGTAATGATCAATTAACAGAAGCAGATATGCCTGTTTATACAGGTACTGCTACACCAAATGGAAATCCAGTTACTACACAAGATACAGCATATTCTAGATATTTAAGAAGTTATACTGCTACAATATCTATTAGAAGAAATCCTGTAAATAATAATAATCTAATTAATAATAATGCTACTTGGACCTTGGCTTTTAGAGTACCAAAAGAAATTGATGTTAATAGATTTATATCTGATAACGCAGCTTTGGGAGTTTCTAACGCAACATATCAACCTTTAGCTGGTAGTGATACTGAAGGAACACTAACAATAACAGGATCAAGATTCCCATGGACTAGATCAGGCGGTAATAACAATTCTACATACACTGCTAACTTTATAGTTACTTTAGACTTAAAAAAAGATGTGTTAAGTACTACATATAATAACGTCACAATGAATGGTGTAAGTAATTTAAATTTACAAGTTACAGATGGAGGAAATGTATATAGCATTGCAAACTATAATATTAATGGTAACCTAGGAAATCAAACAAATGATTTTGCGAAAGATATACAAGTATATTCAAGGTATGAACAATAATATTTACTTGATTTTGTTGTAGAATCAAAAACAGATCATTATATAGATGCTAATAGTAATTGGAATATGAGTTTTTCATTACCAAATAATTTTATAAGTACAGGCTTTAATGCAGATAATTCAAATTTAGGTCTTTCTAGCGCAGATTTTAGTTCTGGTGGTGAAGGAGAGGAAGGAACACTTTCTTTAGCAGGAAACGTATTTGGAAACACTTGGCAAAAGCAAACGGTTAGCAAATATGCAACACAAATTAAAGCAAGATTTGATATGCTTGGAGATAATGAGTGCCTTGAGGTTGCTACCTTTACACCAATGCCTAATCCAACATTAGGAAATAGAAAAATTACAACAGTAGATAGAATACTTGTGGGATATATATCAGGAGAAACTCCATCCGGACAAGATAAAGGCGGAAGGCAAAATTGCATCACATATACTACATGTGTTCCAATAGATAATAATCAAGCAAAAATTGGATTAATAGATAATCCTTTTATGGATAGACCATATGATTTTGGATTCAATGGATGGAAAATTAAAAGTATTACAAAAACTGTTAGTGGAAGCAATACGACAATTAGTGGTGGTAGTATCAGTACAGATACTAATACCTATGAACAGACATTAAATGCTTCAATAAATCATACAGCCGGAGCAACATATACAGTTGTTCTTGAAGCTGATTGGCAGCCTGCAAGTGTTGTATTTTTAGGTGGTACAGGCGCTAGTGATAACAATAATGGTTTGACGTCAAGCACACCTGTTTTAACAATGCAAAGAGCATATTCAATTATGGCTTCTAATAAAAAGACGGCTACAAACGCATCCAATAGAGAAGTTAATATTATGGTATTAAATGGTGGAGATTATGATCAACCTTTACCACAAAGTGCGACAATAATAAATCCATTAAATACTACATATTTGTGGACATTCGAACAAGTTGGTGCGAATACTGATAGATATAGATTAAAAAGTGTAGCTAATGGAAGATATTTACAATATACGGGAAATAATACAAGAACAACTACAAATAATGTTAATGATGCAACAGTCTTCACATTAACACGTGTTGGAGATAACTATCAATTTAGAGGATATCAAGGATCAATTAATAATAGATATATGACAACTGGAGGAAGTTCAAGTCAAGCTAATAATTATTTAACACTTATTGAATCTAATTCATTAGTAACTGGAGCAATTGTTAATACAACCAGTCAATTTGCTATTGCAAGTACAAATGGAAATACAGCTATAATTACCAATGGCAACAATATCACGACTGGCTCAATAAATAAATCAACAGTTAGTACACCTTATACAATTACGAGCTTATATAATGGAGTTGATAATAGAACCAGTGCTTCATATATAGCAGGTACTACTACTCTTCCATTTGATATGCAATTTGATTTTGTAAAATTCTGCTTTTCAGGAGGTTATACTGGTACAGGAACTACAGCGGGAAGGATAACTCAAGCAAATGGACACAATCTTAGAATAGGTAGAGGAATTCTTTTACCTGATGATCATTCAGCAACAGCTGAAGCTATAATGTGTGGTCCAAATGGAATAAATAAAGTCGTTATAGAAAGTGGAAAATACAGAGTTTTAAACTCAGGTAGAACTGCAAACTCAACTGGAGATATTACAATTAATAATATTATGGTTCTAGGTAATGACATCGATAGATTAAGAAAAGATAATGATAGCATGAAGGTATACATGAGAGTTGCATCTAGAACTGGTTCTGGTGATGCCGAACCTGTAGATGATAGTTTACCACTGTTTAAGATAATTGTAAAAAGTGGTACATATGGAATAGAGTGCTTCAATGATACTAGAAATGGTACTGGAGATGCAGAGTATGCTTATGCTGGTATATATGTTGGAGGACTAACATATGCCAATGATGACTATGGAGATAGAGAATTATACGTTGAAGGCGGCGTAATTGCCAATATTATTGGAGGACTTGGAGTAGCTAAAGGAAATCCGGTTACAACAAGAATTTATGTAAAAGATGGTAATATTATAAACATTGTTGGTGGAGCAGGAAGGTCAACAACATATGGAGATAGAATAATTCAAGTTACAGGCGGTACTGTACAGTTTAGTGTTAATGGTGGATCAAATGGATATATGTCAACAAATGCAGATGGTAACAATGGACAATTAGATGGAAATACACTTGTATATATTGGTGGAAATGCTAATATTGGAACAACAGATACTCAAAATGAAACACTATATGGAGTAACTGCTGGAAGTGTATTTGGAGCAGGAAATGGTAATGCAAATGCTTCAGCTTCATCTGGTAGAGTTAATTCTTCACATATTATAATTGATGGAAATGCTAAAATATTAAATTCTGTATATGGTGGTGGAAACTATGGTACTGTACAAGGCGGCGGAAGCCATACTGTACACAATGATGGAGATCAGATTATAGCCACTTCAACTACAAAAATGAATGATTTAACTGCAGCTGAAGGAGTTATGTTAGGAAATGATTCACATCGTTCATATTTGAATGCACAAAATGGCTTCGCAAATCAAAACCTAACACAGACTGTGCCTGGAAATACGGCTTTATGGATATTTGAGCCTGTTGGAAATGGTCGATATAGAATTAAAAATAAAAATGGTAGGTATTTATCTCAAAATAATAATAATTTAAACACGACAACAAATGCAACAAATGCGCAATCTTTTACTGTTACAGAAAATAATGGCGCTTTGAGAATTTATTACACAACCGGTAATATTTGGACCACAAATCATTATCTTACATTAAATGGAAGTAACAACTTTACTTTAACGGATTATGCAAATTCTTTAAATGCATATACATGGAAGGAATATGATGCTTCTACAGTGACTCAGGATGCAATTGCTAAAATAGACATTTTAGGAGGAACCATTTCTCAAAATGTATATGGTGGTGCAAATAGAAATAGCATACATGGAAACACTCTTATTAATATGGTAGGAGGATCTACAGTAGGTGCATATCAAGGAGCTACAGGTACTACTACATATGTAGGTGAAGTTAAGGGTACTATATATGGTGGTTCAAATGTAACTGGAACGATAGAAGGAGATGCATATATTAATCTTTCTGGTGGAACTGTTGGAACTGCAGCTACAGGCAATAATGAAACAGACGCAGTATTCGGCGGTGGAAAAGGTAATGAAACCTATGTTTCAGGTGATACATATGTTACTATTAAAGATAATGACAAAGGATATGATTTGAAAATTAATGGTAGTATATATGGTGGTAGCGAAGAAGGAGCAATTACCGGAGGATCAACCATTGAAATAAAAGATAATACCTCGACTACGAATTCAAAAGTTTCTTTGGAAGGAAACGTTTATGGCGGTGGAAAAGGAACGACAGCACGTGCCGCAACAACAGGAGGAAATGTTTTAGTAACTGTTGACGGTGGAGATTATGATAACGATAAAACGAAGATATTCGGAGGATGTAATGTAAGAGGTACAATTGATGGAGGAATTACAGTAAATATTGGTGAAACAGCTGATACTACAGCTTATCAAGTATATGGCGGTGGAAATCAAGCGGATGTAACTAATATTACTAGTTCAGTCTATGTAAATATATATGAGAATTCAACAGTAGATTCTGCTTATAATGGTGGAAATAGTGCTGGAATTCAAGGAAATCAGGGACTAACACCTAGAAAAATAACTGTAGATGGTGGAACTGTCGGTGATGTATATGGAGGATCTAATGCATCAGGTAATTTAACAGAAACACATGTTGAAGTAAAAAATTCAGCTACAGTGAATAATGTTTATGGTGGTGGATATGGTGATAGTACTAATATCAATGGCCCAACAAATATAACAATAACAGATAGTACTGTTAAGAAAACAACAGATGACGGAACTACCGGAAATGTTTATGGTGGTGGATATGGTGGTAAAGTAGCTACCAACAATGGTAATACAAACATAACTATCACTAACACAACAATTGAGAATAACGTTTATGGCGGTGGACTAGGTGCAAATGCATCTGTTGCTAAAAATACGACTGTAAATATTAGTGATGATTCAAGTTATCACAATGTATATGGTGGTGGTAATAAAGGAACTGTTTCAGGAAATACAACTGTTAATGTTGATGGAACTGAAGGCGATAATATATATGGTGGTGGCTGTGCTGCTGCTGTTAATGGAAAAACAAACGTTACTGTGGACAACTCAACGATAAGTAATAGTATATTTGGTGGTGGAGAAGGTAATACAGCTTATGTTGGCACAAATGGTTCACCACAATCAACAACTGTTGTTGTTAATCAGACAAGCGGAACAACTACTGCTAAATACGTATATGGTGGTGGTGATGCTGGTGAAGTAAGAGGAACAACAAGTGTAACTGTTACTGGAGCTACTATCACTGAAGATGTCTTTGGTGGTGGTAATGAAGCTAATGTTACATCTAATACTACTGTATTAGTTGAAGATTCTGCTACAGCTAAAAATGTATACGGTGGTGGAAATGCTGGAGATGTTGGTGGAAAGACAACAGTTAATGTAAATTCTTCAAGCACAATTTCTGAAAATGTATATGGTGGTGGAAATCAAGGACATGTTACAGGAGATGTATTTGTAACTGTTGAAAATGCTACTGTTACTGAAAATGTATACGGAGGCGGAAATCAAGGTAATGTTGGAGGAAAAACAGAAGTAATAGTTGATACATCTACTGTATCTCAATCAGTATATGGTGGAGGAAATCAAGGAACTGTTGGAAGCACAACAAAAGTTGAGATCGCTGATTCAACCATTTCAAACTCAGTATTTGGCGGTGGTAATAAAGGAAATGTAAATGGAGCTGCAGATGTTTCTGTAGACAACTCTACAATTACTAATGATATATTTGGTGGCGGTCAAGCTGCAAATGTTACTGGTACAACAGTGGAAGTATTAAATGGAACAACTGCTAGATATGTATATGGTGGTGGTGACCAAGGACAAGTAACAACAAGCGGTACAAATGTCACAGTTGCTGATTCAACTATTTCACAAAACATATATGGTGGTGGTAATGGAGCCCCTACCGGAACGGGACCTGGTTCTGTAACAGGAAATATTACTCTATTAGTTGAAGATACAGAAGTATCAGGAAGTGTATTTGGCGCTGGTAGAGGTGTATCTGCTACAACAACAGGAAATACAGATGTAGATGTCATTTCATCAACTATAGGCATTGATGTCTATGGTGGTGGCGATAATGGTGTTGTTATCGGTAGTACAGATGTAAATTTAGACGATGCAGATATTACTGGAAGTGCATATGCAGCTGGTAATGGTGAAAATGCATTAGTAACTATAGGAACACATATTGTTGCTCAAAACGGTACAACAGTAGGAGCAAGCTTGTTTGGTGGTGGTAATGCTGCACCAACAGGCCCAGAAAGTGATACTGTAAATGAAGACGTATATGCTATAGTAGATGTTTCTGGAGCGATAATTGGCGAAAACGTATATGGTGGTGCTAATTCATCAGTTATTTATGGTAATACTGTTGTTAATATTGGTACTGGAGCAATAACTGAATACTATGGAACAAATAAAAATTATACACAAACTCAAATAGATATTGGTGGAACCATCTATGGTGGTGGTGAACAAATGGACCCTACTAAAGAATTCAACTACGATACAATTAGTGTTGAAGGTAATATCGATATTAATATAGATGGAGCTGGATACGATACTGATGGAATTTATATTCATGGAAGTATCTTTGGTTCTGGTAATGCATCAAGAGCCGGAATCCCAATAGGTGGTTCAGGAGAAAATAAGGTTTATGAAGAAAACAATGGTGCTGTTACAATTAGAAATTATGGAACAACTGATAATCCAAAAGAGTTAACTTCTATACAAAGAACAGGAGAAACAAAAATAGATAATTCAGCACTATCTATATATGGTGCTACAGATAGTACATCACTTCACCCAGAAGCATACTTCACTTTAAATAGAATTAAAGAATTAACACTAAAGAATGGTAGTACAATTTATTTAAGAAATGGTTCTAATATTCTAGAAAAATTCTCTAGCATGTACGGCCCAGATGATAACGAAGTACCAGCTCAGGTTACAGTAGAAGATGGAGAAGTAAAAAATAGTAATGTAATAAATAGACTATATATGTATTCTGGAATAAACTTAAATGTTTCACCATCAGAAACACTTGAAACATATGGTGAAGTAACAGGAATGACATACTTCGGAATATATAAAATAGATGAAAACACAAATGCGATTATAAAAGGTATTTATGATGAAGGTTACAATAGTACAAGCATTCAATGGAATGATAGAGACTATGTAAACTGTTATGTATCTGGTTTACACTATCAACCTCCAACATATGAAGAACACAATATAAAAGTTGATGGATTCTATACAACGTATGAGGTATTTACTATCGATGGAAATCCATCATTCACCCCACCGGATGATGTAGTTTTAACTGAAAGTAATTATTCAGATTATAATACATATCCATATATAGAATATATAACACCAACTCCAGAACAAGAACTATACTATATGTGGTATGCTGGACCAAATGATAATGTATTCTTGTTCCCACTAACATTATTTGCATCAAAATTCTCTACATTCTCTGCAAAAGAATTGAACTTATTAGGTATTTCATTTAAGAATGCTACAATGAGAATTGATAGAGTCGAAGCAGATTTAAGAGATGAAGATTGCGGATTATATCCAAGAAACGAGATACCAAACGTTAATATGGATCCGGATGAGGCTAATAATAAATTTGGATTGGCAATGAGAACTGGTAATAGTGGTTGGAGTATGAATGGTTCAACAGAGTTTTATGCAGAAGGTAATGATGCATCATATAATGGTGATGTGGAGTATAAGATTGAGAACTCAACAGTTACTCCTACACTAAGTTTCTACTTATATCATTCAAATAATATAACCGAAGAGAAAACAATAGGAGATTACAGAATTGTAATGAATCTTTCTTATTGGAAAGATGATTTGAATAAAGGTAGAGCTATAGTAATTATTGACGTAACAATGGCAACTATTCTATACGATGACTTCGGTTACAACGGAGCGATCACTCCAGGTAGACAATATGACTTGTTTGCTTCTACAGAAACAAACATTACATCAAAGAGTAGTTTTTCAACATACTTTGAACTTGCAGAGCCAAACTTTACACAAAAAGAAGATATTGCAAACTACTATGAGGATTCATATAGAGTAATTACTACTCAGTATGCATTCCCACCAAATACTACAATCACAATGATTGATAGATCTGATAATAATAATCCTAAATACTATTACTACATTGTTACTCAAGCGGATTATAATGCAGGAAAGATTGCATATAGATTAGATGAATTTAGAGAAATGGGAAGTACAGATAAGTACTATAATGAAAAATTGGAAAGAGAAAACTATTTGATAGAATCTCTGGACTATGAATATGAATCGTTCATATTTACAGCCGATTTTGAAAGTGCGGAGTTTGATCAGAGTCTGATAGGATCGGATCATGTAATTTGTACTGGACAAGAGTTCTGGATGTATCTGAATGCAGAAGTCGATGGCCATACAGAAACATTATTTGGATTAATGGATGACCAGAAAGACGATATGAAATACTCTATTTATGATAGTGAATCATTGATTGATATTGATGCTAACTTATCAAAGAATAAAGTATATCATGGAAATACAACAACATTAAATGTAAATACAAATTATTCTATTACAGTTGTAGGTGGAAAGAGAGTTTATGATACTAGATACTTTGATCAAAAACTAGGAGCAAAATTAACATTCTTTAAAGAAGATGATGAAGGTCATATGATTCAAGTTTCTGGATCAGAATTGCTTGGTACATACTTTACTATTAATGGAGAAAGTTATTATCCAAGAGCTGATGGTACTACAAGAATCAAACTTGCAGAAAAGGTATCAAATGCTTCTTCACCAATTGTAATTCATACTGAGAATAGTTCACTAAGTGGAGAGTACTTAATTCATATAGATAGTTTCGGATCTGCCGATGGTGTATACTATGGTATTAACGCTTCTGATTCTGCAGAAGTAACATTGACAATAATTGATAATATTTTTGGTTTAGATTCACATCTGCCAGATGCACAAACAATTATTGATATGACTACTGGACACACATTAGAAGATGATACTGGATATACATCAGATACTAAGAATAAGCTAGACTTTACAGTTGATTATCAATCTGGATTAACCAAACCATTGATATCAGTCAAATTATATAGAAGAAATTATGATACTGTAAGTACATTGGCATATTCATTAGTAGATATGCAAGATTATGTAACTGAAACACTAGAAAATATAAATGTAGAAAAAGAGTATAGTGCAATTCCAAATAGTACTATTGAATCAAGTGTATCAAATCCAGAGGAAACTAAAACCTTTAATTTAAGTTATACTTTGAAGAATAACTTGGTTTCAGGTACATATAAAGTAGTATTTACACTATATGATTATGATGAATTAACTCAATATGAGGAAGTTGAAAATCCAGACGGATCAATAACCTTAGTAGAATTACCAGATAAATTACCGGTATATAACTACATTGGAGATACATTCTCATATATTGTAATCAAGTAATAATAAAGAGTAAGCAATCGCTTACTCTTTATTTTTTGAAATAAATTTGTTATAGAAATTAAACGAAAAAGATATATTATAATAGGCTAAAAAACTAGACTTGATTTTTAAATTAAGATATAATGTTGTGTGTAAAAGAAAAATTATTTCTAAAAGGGGTAATGTACAATGGATAAAAATTTTGAACTATCAAAATTAAGTAACGAACAGCTATTAGAGTTATATAAGAAATCAGAAGATTATATAGCTTTTTTAGAAAAAGAAAAAAATTCAAAGAAAGGTACTGAAGAATAATGAACGATATATTAGAAGAATATGATAAATATATATCAAGTAATAAGGAAGTCATAGGGGTTCTACCAACTAACACAAAGAAAAATAGAACAAAATACGTAGAAAAAGTTGAAGAAATTGAAGAAAAGGCAATCCAAATTAAGAAGATTATTTGGAATGAAATTGAATCTAGATATGACAGAATTCTAGATGTAACAGAAGAACCTAAGATAAGTGAACTTACCAAAAACGTTGATAGTATTAGGGATGTCGAATTATTTAATGAATTGAATACAGCATTTGAGAAACTAGGATTAGATAAACTAGCTCATGATTTAGGTGCCTTTTTCAAAGGAGACTTAATTACTGTTAATGAGAATATCAAAAAGTATTTGAATATTTTAAAAGATTTTGATGTTAATGTTACTCCTGAAGATTTTGTATACAGCGATTTTGCATATGAGTATATGATGGTTTTCTTTGAGGAATTTAAAACAGGTAATTTAAACTCAGAAAAATTAAAGAAAACATTTGAAAATATCTATTGGAAATGTCCAGATATAGTTACTCATATAGAATTAAACTTAAGATATATTTACTATCTAAATGCTAAGAAAATCGAGAAAGAATTACAAACAAGAAATGAACATATTTTAGTATCTATGTCTACAGATAAAAATGGACTAGTAAAGAGATATTTCGAGTTAAATAAAGAGTTAATTAAATTAAAGAGAAAAGATAAAAAAGCTATAATAGATAAGTTCCTAAATGGTGAATGGAGAATTAAAGACTTTAACGAAAAAGAAATGAGTGTTTTATATGATAGATTATTCGTTAAAGACTATTATGAGTGCAAAGAAGATGAACAAAATGAAGCAGATTCAAACTTCAGTAAACTATTAAATACACTTCAAGAATATGATGTTTATAAAAAATATAAATATATAATTGATGACTTAACAGAGAAATATA
>JAEEGL014568228.1_pt1 | contig 14961 bp, 9 predicted proteins | sample 9134231 | NCBI WGS metagenome assembly JAEEGL01 (sample SAMN16246548, study PRJNA631951) | gut metagenome | biome: gut microbiome; feature: rumen; material: fiber-attached | host: Bos | place: Iran: Karaj | collected 2018-10
GATCCTTGTTGAGCTTGTAAAGCTTGCAAACCTGATCATTACAATTACAAGATCAATCGCATGCGGAAACAGAATTCAGGCTATGCTTGAAGAAAAAAATTCAATGGAAGATGGCACCCTTGATGCCATGACCGCTGCTGATTCAGAATATGTAATAGAGTTTGATAACGTGTCCATGCGCTATCAGGGAGACAGTGAAGATAGCTTGGAAAATGTCTCATTTAAAGTTAAAAAGGGCGAGTCTCTTGGAATAATCGGTGGTACCGGTTCAGGAAAAACAACCCTTATAAATCTAATCCCCAGATTCTATGATGCTTCCAAGGGATGCGTAAAATTTAAGGGAGAAGATGTAAAGAAATATCAGGCAAAAACCTTGCGCGAGGCAATCGGTGTTGTTCCTCAGAAGGCAGCTCTTTTTAAGGGCACAATAAGGGATAATCTCAAGTGGGGAAATGAAAATGCAACAGATGAAGAGCTTATGGAGGCAGTTAAGACTGCTCAGGCTCTTGATGTTGTAGAAAGTAAAAAGGGCGGGCTTGACGCTGACATAACACAGGGAGGAAGAAACCTCTCAGGCGGACAAAAGCAGAGACTTACAATTGCAAGAGCCCTTGTTAAAAAGCCCGAAGTTATCATTTTGGATGATAGCTCATCAGCCCTTGATAATATGACTGATTCAAGGCTTAGAAGTGCGATAAGCGCTATTGACTATAAGCCTGTTATGGTTGTTGTTTCCCAGAGACCATCTTCTGTACGAAACTGCGACAAGATCATAGTCCTTGATGATGGAGCAGTAGCCGGAATCGGAACTCATGACGAACTTATGAAAAACTGCGAGACCTACATTGAGATTTATGAGTCCCAGTATGGAAAAAGCCAGGGCAAATCAGCAATAGATATGCTAAAGGAGGTAAGCGCCAATGCGTGAATTAAAACGAGTGCTTAATTATGTCGCTGCCTACAAAATCCTTATTTTTGCCTCTATTTCACTGGCTGTTGTATCAGCGCTTCTTATGCTTTATGCACCGATCCTTGCAGGAAATGTTGTTGATTGCATAATAGGACAGGGAAATGTCGACTTCGAGAAAATTACGCAGCTTTTGATAAGGTTTCTTGTTGTAATAATCATCACAGCGGCCTGCCAGTGGTTTATGTATGGAGTGAATAACAGAATTACCTTCAGGGTAGTCAGAGACGTAAGAAATGACGCCTTTGACAAGCTGCAGATCCTGCCCTTTGAATATCACGACTCTCACCCTCAGGGCGAGGTTGTAAGTAAGGTAATCGCTGATGTCGATCAGTTTGCTGATGGACTTTTGATGGGCTTTACCCAGCTTTTTACAGGTATAGTGACTATCCTTGGAACGCTGGTATTCATGTTCTACTTGAACTGGCAGATTGCTCTTGTTGTATTTGTGCTTACTCCGCTTTCACTTTTGATAGCGAGATTTATAGCGAATAAGTCATATACACTTTTCAGAGAACAGTCCATAGCGCGAGGCGACCAGACGGCACTTATCGATGAAATGGTTGGAAACCTCAAGGTGGTAAAGGCTTTTAGCCACGAGGATGAAAACCAGGTAGTATTTGATGAAATAAATGAAAAGCTTTGTAATACAGGACTTAAGGCTACGTTTTTCTCATCACTTACAAATCCCGGAACAAGATTTGTAAACAATATTGTTTATGCATGTGTAGCACTTACCGGTGCCTTCGTTTGCCTTAGCGGAAAAATGTCCGTTGGTGAACTCACTATTTTCCTAAGCTATGCAACACAGTACACAAAGCCCTTCAATGAAATCTCAGGCGTAGTAACAGAGCTTCAGAATGCACTTGCTTGTGCAAAGAGAGTGTTCGAGCTTATTGATGAAAAGCCGCAGATTCTTGATAAGGAGCCTTCTGACAAGGTGGATAATGTTGAGGGTAATGTAACTCTTAAAGACGTATGCTTTTCCTATGATAAGGAAAGAAAGCTTATTGAGGAGTTAAACCTTGAAGCAAAGAAGGGTCAGAGAGTAGCGATTGTAGGCACTACCGGAAGCGGTAAGACAACCATCATAAACCTTCTTATGAGATTCTATGATGTTGATAAGGGTTCTATTGAACTTGAAAATAAGGACATCCGTAACCTCAAAAGAGAGGACCTTCGCGGAAGCTATGGGATGGTTCTACAGGAGACCTGGCTTAGGAATGCCACAATCAGGGACAATATAACAATGGGCAGAGAAGGCTTTACCGATGAAATGGTCATTGAGGCAGCTAAAAAGAGCCATGCCCACAGCTTTATCAAAAGGCTTCCAAAGGGCTATGATACAGTTATCGGTGAGGATGGCGGAAAGCTTTCCCAGGGACAAAAGCAGCTTCTTTGCATAACGAGAATTATGCTGGATGTTCCGCCGATGCTTATTCTTGATGAGGCTACAAGTTCAATAGATACAAGAACAGAGATGAGAATCCAGAGGGCATTTAAGAAGATGATGGAGAACAGAACAAGCTTTATCGTTGCTCACAGACTCTCCACTATAAAAGAAGCCGACAAAATCCTTGTCATGAATGAAGGAAGAATCATAGAGCAGGGTGATCATGAAAGTCTCCTTGCTGCAGATGGATTCTATGCTAAGCTTTACAGAAGTCAGTTTGAATAAAACTTTTTATTGATGCGAGGCGATGTTGGTGCTAAAATAAACTACTTTAACAGAACAAGCCTTTGCAAGTTAAGGAGCAAATAATGAAAAACAGACCCGTATATGTAATCGGACATAAGAACCCCGACACTGATTCAATCTGTGCGGCTATCTGCTATGCAAATCTTAAAAAGGAAATAACAGGAGAAGAGTACGAAGCAAGGCGCTGTGGACACCTCAATGAGGAGACACACTATGTTTTAAATCGCTTTGGCGTGGAATCTCCTATTTATACTAAGGATGTAAGAACTCAGGTATGCGATATGGAGATCAGAGATCTTCGCGCTGAGGATGAGAACATCTCATTAAAGAGAGCTTGGGAGCGAATGAAAAAGGAGAACGTTGTAACCCTCTGTATTACAAAGAACGGAAAGCTCGAGGGACTTCTTACAACCAATGATATCATGGAGACCTGTATGGATGTCCATGATGCAACTCTTTTAGCTGATACCGGGACAACCTATGGCAATATTGTAGATACTCTTGAAGGAAATATGCTTATCGGTGATGCATCCGAGAAGGTTGCTTCAGGTAAGGTGCTTATTGCAACTGCATCCCCTGAGATTATGGAAGAGGTTATTGAGCCCGGAGATATAGTAATCTGCGGAAACAGATATGAGACTCAGCTTGTAGCTATTGAGAACAATGCAGCATGTATCATTGTCTGCATTGACGCCAAGGTCACAAACACAATCCAGAAGCAGGCTACTGAGCATGGCTGCAGGATCATAACATCACCTTATGACACATTTACTGTGGCAAGACTTATAAATGAGAGCGCCCCTGTTGGTTCAATCATGAAGCGCGAAAAGCTTGTTACCTTCCATATGAATGACTTTATTGAGGACATTCAGCAGACCATGGCACAGGTTCGTCACAGATATTTCCCTGTTCTTGATGAAAAAGAGAACTTTGTGGGAATGATCTCACGCCGTAACTTACTTGGTGCTAAGAAGAAGCAGATCATACTTGTTGACCACAACGAAAAGAGCCAGACAGTAGAAGGTGCCGATAATGCAGAAATACTTGAGATTATCGACCACCACAGACTTGGAACATCCATTGAGACTGCAAATCCTGTATTTTTCAGGAATCAGCCTCTTGGTTCATCATGTACAATTATCTACTCAATGTACAAGGAAGCGGGCGTAGAGGTTAATAAGACCATGGCGTCACTTATGCTTTCTGCTATCATTTCAGATACACTTATGTATCGTTCACCTACCTGCACTGAGATAGATAAAAAGGCAGGAAAAGAGCTTGCTGAAATAGCAGGAATAAATGTTGAAGAGTTTGCAAAGGAAATGTTCAGAGCAGGCTCAAACATGGGAAGCAAGACACCTACCCAGATCGTTCATCAGGACTTCAAGAAGTTCAGTGTTGAGGATAAGAACATTGGTATCGGACAGGTTAACTCCATGAGCGCTGAGGAGCTTGCTGAGATCAAGGAGAGAGTCCTTCCTGAAATTGAAGGCATTATGAAGAGCGACGGACTTGATATGATCTTCTTTATGATGACCAATATCATTGCTGAGTCTTCAATAGTTATATTTGCAGGTAATAAGGCTGAAAACATCATTGATACAGGCTTCCATGTATCTGCAGGCTCAGAGAATACAGCACTCTTAAAGGGCGTCGTATCTAGAAAGAAGCAGCTTCTTCCTACGATTGTAGAAGCACTTCAGCAGTAAAAGTAAAATTTTTCAAAATGGGGAATTCTTTTTGAAAAAAAGATACAAGCAATAACACATTATATGTTATCATAGACTAGTAAAATTAGTTTTTTTGATGAGGGTATGCGATGAAGAAATTTAGTTTTAGCAGACCTTTGGGGGTATTGGTATTTAGTCTGATGATATCGGTTGCTCTTTCAATTTTATTTGGAAGAGGAATTACCTCATTTGCCGAAGGAAATGCAGAGGACTTTAGTCTTACAAATGGTTCTGTAATATACAAGGTTAATCCTGTATATAGCGGAATTATATCCGAGGCAGATTTAAAAAAGGTCACAGATCCTAATGTAAAAGCAGAAACTGTTCTTGGTTCTCAAAAATGTGTCACCAAGGAAGAGATGGCTGCAGTTCTGCGTGACGGGATGACAAAGAGAACAGAGACTATCAGAGTCTACTATTCTCTTACAGGTACTGACTACACACCTAAGCAGCTTGTAGAGCTGGAGTCAGACGTACTTGAGCTTGCGATTACTCACACCGGTGTTGGTAACGAAGGTGATTATCTCAAGTGGGGATACACCGGAGTTGGTATGCAGATAGCTTATGGTAAGAAGGATGGCAATACCATCGGTACTTTCTCCTTTTTTGTAAGCTACTATACAAATGCTTCTCAGGAAGCTCAGGTTACTAACAAGGTAAACCAGATAAAGAGCCAGCTTGCACTTTCAAATAAGGGTGAGTATGAGAAGGTAAAGGCTGTATATAAGTATGTCTGCGACAATGTTAAATACAACTATGGCAGTTCACTTCTTAAGTACAGCTGCTATGCAGCAGTTGTAAACAAAAGCGCAGTATGCCAGGGATATTCACTTCTTGTATACAGACTTTTAAATGAATCAGGTGTAGATTGCCGTATGGTTGCCGGTACAACTGGTTCCGGAGCACATGGCTGGAATATTATCAGAATAGATAATTCATATTACAACGCAGATGCGACCTGGGATGCTGGCATGAAGCCGGATAATTACAGGTACTTCCTTATAAGTGATTCACAGCTTAAGGGACGAAAGAGATGGAGTGAGTATCTTGAGAAGGACTTCACTTCCAAGTATCCTATGAGCAGTGTGAGCTACACACCTAAGAAGGTGGATGCTTCAGTAAGTAGCCTCAAATTCTCAAAGGATAAGCTTACACTTGATGAAGGAGATACAACTACCTTAAAGGTTAAGGTTTCACCTTCAAGTGCAAAGAGCTCTCTTAAATTTAAGAGCAGCAATTCAAAGGTTGCAAGCGTAGATGCCAAGGGTGTTTTAACTGCTAATAAGGCAGGCGTTTGTATTGTTACGGTAACAACCTCAGATGGTAAAATTTCTGATAAATGCTATGTTACTGTTAAGGCAAGTGCTGATACTTCTGTAAAAAGCGTAAAGCTCAATAAGAAAAAGCTCTCACTTAAGGTTGGTAAGACCTACAAACTTAAAGCAACGGTAAATCCTAAGAATGCAGCTAACAAAGCAGTTACATTTAAGAGCTCGAACAAGAAGGTTGCAACCGTTGATAAGAACGGTAAAGTAAAAGCCAAGAGAAAAGGTAAATGTACAATTACCGTTACAACAAAAGATGGTAAGAAGACAGCTAAGTGTAAAATTACAGTCAAGTAAATAAATAATGTTTAAATAAAACAGGCATTTGCCCAAGTGGCAAGGCCTGTTTTATTTATGCCTAAACATTTGCTTTTGTCAGTGAAATTCAAGTATAAATGAATAAGTAAAGTTTTGTAAAATATTCATTAAAATCGCCATTTGTAGATGTTATAGCAGTAAAATATAACAAATGGTTCACTTTTTTCTTATGAAAGGGAGATAATTATGGCTGGACAGAATAATGGAAGTAACAATGAACTCAAAAGAATACCTTTTATAAAGACTGTTACCGGAATGAGTGCAGTTTCTTTTATAGGTCTTCTTTTACTTTTCATAATCACAATCTATATCACAACAAGTTCGATGATCAGTATAACTAATACATCGCTTGCAACAACTGAAACCGTTGAATCTATCCTGAACAATATCCGTGTTTTTGAAGTTGATATGAGAATACTGGATAATGATGGATTCGCACTTTCGACTATGTATGAGACGCTTGCATCAATGGGTGCGGTTGAAGAAAAGGTTACCGAGATGGGGACATGTATTACTGATATGGATGCTGCTATTGCCGGCCTTGAGGAATGCTTCAGTTCCTTCAGTACCGGAGATTCTGAAGCCATGCAATCCATTAAAATACTGAAGGAGAATTATCAGGGATACAGAACAGGATATGAGAAGATTATAGAAGCTGCAAAGACTGCGGATACAGATACTATCGTTATGATTGTATATGGTGAAGCATCCGGACAGCTTGCCAACATGAAGGAGCAGCTTGTTATACTGAATGGTTTAAGTGTACAGACACAGGTTTCAATAAGACAATATGTTGAAAGCATGTCTCACAGTTCAATAGCACTAGTTAACCTGATGATGGTTATTTATGTGATATCAATTGTGATTTCACTTATCTTCAACTATCGCATGATTGGTAGAAGAGTAAAGCTTATTGCAGGCGAGATCAACGATATTATCAACGATATTTCAAATAATAAGGGAGATCTTACAGCCAGAATTAAGACAAATACATCATCTGAGCTGATTTATATTAAGGACGGCTTTAACCACTTTGTAGAGACTTTGCAGGTTGTGCTTAAGGATGTTAAGGAAGGAACACATACTCTTTCCGGATCATCCGAGAATATGACAAATCAGATCAGGCTTGCAAGTGACAACATCACAAATACTTCAGCAGCTCTTGAGGAGCTTTCAGCAAGTATGCAGAATGTATCAGATACTGCAACTGTAATGAATAACAAGCTTGAAGAGGTCAAGGACGCTACAGATCTTATTAATACCGGCGTAGAAGACGGAACAGCAAAGGCTGAGGAAATCAGGGCAGAAGCTATTGAGATTAAGGATGATGCTCAGAGCAAGAAAGAAAACACAGGCTCCAGAATGGAAGAGCTTTCAGGTGTCCTCGAGCAGTCAGTTAAGGATAGTGAAAAGGTTGTTCAGATCAACGAGCTTACAAATGTAATCCTCGATATTGCATCCCAGACAAACCTCCTTGCACTTAATGCATCTATTGAGGCAGCGCGTGCAGGTGAAGCAGGTAAGGGCTTTGCGGTTGTTGCTGAGGAAATCAGTTCACTTGCTGAGAATTCACGCCAGACAGCCGGAAATATCCAAAATATCAGTAATGAAGTTACCGCAGCAGTTAAAACCCTTGCAGATAACGCTATGGAGGTTCTGGACTTTATTAACAAGACAGTTCTTGCAGACTATGATGCATTCGTAGATACAGGTGAAAAGTACGAGGAAACTGCTAAGATCATCAATGATATGCTTGAGGGAATTTCAGAGCAGACAGTAAGTCTTAACACAATAATGGATGAGATGGCTGACTCAGTTACATCTATAAGTAATTCAGTACAGGAGGCTTCTGATGCGATCAGCCTTTCTGCTGAAAATGCTCAGGATATCGTAGATGAGATCAGTGGAATCAGCTCAGCAATGGATTCCAACAATAGCGTTACAGACAGACTTAACGCCAGCACAGAGAAGTTCGTTAATATGTAAATTCATTACAGCCATATATATGATAAAAAATGGACATCGGTTTTTCCGATGTCCATTTTCTTAGCTTACAAAAAACTCTTCAGCGATGGTCTCCATGTAGATATCACGCTGGTCCTCAGGGATATCATATTCGTCCATTGCCTCAAGTACTGACCAGTGCTGTCTGCCGATTGATCTAAGCATGTTTCTGATCAAAGAATAGTTAATAATGTTGTCTGAATGCTCCACCTCGTAATCGTTTTTTAAGATAGAATTCATAAAAACCCCCTAAAACTAATAAACCCCTCAATACATACATATAGTTGCGAAAGAACTTCTTCAACTACTATATATTGTATTACATATGACTCAAATTTCAATGATAAAATTCTAAAAAAATAAAGATTTTTTTTATGTTTTTTTAACCGTTACTATATGCTCAATAACTTGTTAATTTAATGATATTTTGATAAAATTATTATCGATAAATTGTGGCTCTTGGCATCCGAAAAATATGTGAGGCTCTTATGCAAAAGACATATACGGTGGAGAGAGAAGGCTTTAAAATTTCTGGGGAATTATACTTGCCTGACGATTCCAGAGGGCGTTATCCTATGGTGATCATGTCCCATGGCTTTGGTGGCGATCGTGAGGGAACAAGACCATATGCAGAGATTCTGGTAAAGGAAGGAATCGGCTGCTATATTTTCGATTTTTGTGGCGGCGGATTATCCTCAAAAAGCGATGGTAAGATGACGGATATGTCCGTGCTTACTGAGAGCGAAGACATTGAAGCTGTTATTGAGGATATAAGAAAAGCGCCTTTTGCTGACAGAAAGAACATTTTTCTTATGGGAGTCAGCCAGGGCGGCGTCGCATCAACCATAGCAGCGGGAGATGTGACGGATGAAATAAAGGGTATGGTGCTTTTGTATCCTGCCTATGTACTCTTTGATGATGCAAGAAGAAAATATCCGTCTGATGACCTCATAGAAGACAATTCTACGGTATTTGGACTTCCTGTTGGCAGAAAGTATTACGAGGATGCTTTTTCGCTCAATATATATGATTATATGGTGAAATTCACGGGTAATGTTCTTATCCTCCACGGGAATATCGATGAGGTGGTTCCCCTGTCCTACAGCATCGAAGCAAGGAAGAAATTCCCGGCTGCAAAGATAGTTCAGATAACCGATGCAGGCCATGGTTTTTATGGAAAAGAGGTTGTTAAAGCAGGCAAAGAAATGGTATCATTTATAGAGGAAAACATGCAGTTATCCTAGAAAAAAGCGTATTTAATCTTGGGGGTATAAATATGGGTAATCTCTTAGAAAATATAGACATCGATGAACTTAGAAGCAGCGCAGAGAAGATACTCGAAATAACAGGAGATGGCGCAAAAAAAGCTTATGGCAAGGCAAAGACAAGCTATGACGGCCTCGATGATGATACAAAGAAGGCAATAACTGTTGGTCTTTGCGTATTTGGATTTGTGCTTTTGGTAGCAGGATGCTTTTATCTTCTTGGCAAGAGAGCGGGAAGAAACGAACAGCTGGATCTTGAGTATGAGGAATGGGACGCATAAAGGCAATATTTAGTTGATTTATGCTTGAATATCATTGCCTGTTGTGATAACATTAACGGGTCGCTAAAATGCGCCGGTGTGTCGGAATGGCAGACGATGCAGACTCAAAATCTGTTGTCCTCACGGGCGTGTGGGTTCAAGTCCCACCACCGGCATTATATAACTTGTCAGGGGAATAGCTTTATTTGCTATTCCCTTTTTAATTTCCGGGGTTATGGCTGTTCTTTAAGCCATGTTGTTTTAGTTTGTTGAGGATGAAGTATGAATTTAGTATCAGTTGATGATATCAAGGATGGAATGGTCATTGCGCAGAATGTTTACACGCTTGACGATCAGCTTGTTCTTCCAAAGGGAACAGTGCTTGATGCCAAGTCAATCAGGCGCATTAAGAACTATTCCATTTTTAATGTTTTTATAGATGAACCTGAAAACATTGTTAAGTCTATTCCTGCGCCTAAAGGGGAATCTTATGCTGAGAGACTTTTAGCGACCAATGAGTTCAAGCGCTTTAAAAAAGCTCTCGAAAATGATGCGCGTAATCTCGAGAATTCGTTAAAAACATCCTTTAACTCAGATGCAGCTCTTGCTACAGAAAGCCTTGCTGAGCCCATCATCCTTTTGTTTGACAACAATGAAACCGGAGCAGGAATGTTCGATATGCTCCACAATATGCGCAAATATGATGATGCTATTTATATGCATTCTATCAATGTTGCGCTTATTTCCAACATGATTGCCAGATGGATGGACTGGTCTGAAGAGGATATCAAGCTTATCACTATGGCAGGACTTATTCATGATATCGGAAAGCTTGTACTTCCGCCGGGACTCCTTACCAAGACCACTCCGCATACACAGCGCGAAATGGATATTTACAAGACACATACACAGCTCGGCTATCAGCTTATCAAGGATAAAAACCTTGATTCACATATCAAAAATGCAGTTCTTATGCATCATGAGCTTATGGATGGAAGCGGATATCCCCTTGGAATTTCAGGCGAGCAGATTGATGAATTCGCAAGAGTTATTGCTGTTGCTGATACTTATGATGATCTGACAGGTAAGCGCTCATACAGGGCACCCGCAAGTCCCTTCCTTGTAATGGAGGCTTTGGAAAAAGAGGGTCTTGTTAAATATGATGCAAATGTTGTCATTACATTCCTTAGACACATTGCCAACTCTTTCCTTGCAAACAGGGTACGTCTTAGCAATGACCTCGAGGGAGAGGTTGTTTATATTAACCCGGATTATCTTTCAAGACCTGTGGTTAAGTGTGGAGATTCCTTTGTGGACCTCAGCAAAATGAAGAATATCTATATAAAAGAATTAATCTAAGCTCTTTGTATTTTTGCACAAATAGCGGAAACGAAATTTGTTCAATGCGTTTCTTGATATCATGGTGCCTGAATGATACCATGTATATGTTAGAAACCGTAGGCACTTTGTACCGTTTCCTGAGACGAGGCAAAAATATGAGGAAAATACTTTATCTTAATAACGACTGGAAATACTCAGATAATTTTGTGGATGCGATGATACAGCCAGATTTTGCTGAAAATGAAATGGCTACTGTGCGCATCCCTCATACCGTTTCGGTAACGCCTTTCAATTATTTTAATGATGATATTTACCAAAAGGTAACCTGCTACAGAAAGAAATTTAAGCCTGAACCATTCTGGGAGGGCAAGAGAGTAGCTGTTACTTTCATGGGTGCGGCTCATGAGGCTTATGTGTACTTTAACGGCGAGCTTCTTGGCAAGCATTCAAGTGGATATACAGCTTTTACCTTTGATTTGACTGACAAGCTTAAGTTTGGTGAAGAGAATGTGCTTGTTGTTAAGCTCGACAGCAGGGAAAGCCTTAATGTTCCGCCTTTTGGTTTTGTTGTTGATTATATGACCTATGGTGGTCTTTACCGCGATGTTTTCCTTGAGATAACTGAGAAAACATATATAAGTGATGTCTGCATAACAACAGACCTTTCTGATTCACTTGGAGAGGAATCCCTTGAGGAAAAGCTTGGACCGAGGGCAGCAAGTTCATTCATACATACGACTATCGAGCTTTCAGGAGACCTTCACGGATGCATATTAAAGGAGAGCATTAAGCGAATCTCCGGAATTGACCCTGAGGGCTATACAGATGAATACAGGCAGGAGAAGGAACTTGTAGAAAAGCCTGCAAAGCCCAATATGCAGCTTGATTATCACACACTTCCTGTTGTTCTTTGGGATGTTGAGAATCCTGCAATGTACGTCCTTTCAATAAGAATATTCAGAAATAATGAGCTTGTTGATGAAAAGGACATAACCTTTGGCTTTAGAAAAGCTGTATTTGAATCTGATGGCTTTTATCTTAACGGAAGACGTCTTAAGATCAGAGGCTTAAACAGACATCAGTCATTCCCTTATGTTGGTTATGCAATGCCAAAGAGCATGCAGATTGAGGATGCAAGGATCCTTAAAGAGGAACTTTGCGTAAATGCTGTCAGATGCTCTCACTATCCTCAGTCACAGGCATTCATCGACGCCTGCGACAGGATGGGAATTATGGTATTTATGGAGATTCCCGGCTGGCAGCACATCGGTGATGAGGAATGGAAAAATCAGGCTCTTGAGAATGAAAAGGAGATGATCCTTCAGTACAGGAACCATCCTTCAATAATAATCTGGGGTGTAAGAATAAACGAATCCGCTGATGATGAGGAGTTTTACACAAGGACCAATGCTCTTGCACATGAGCTTGATCCTACGAGACAGACGGGCGGAGTTAAGGCTTCTGCAAAGATGCAGACCTTAGAGGATGTATATACCTTTAATGATTTCTCCTTTGATGGTAAAAAGCCCGGCTGTATGAAGAAGAAAGCGGCTACATCTGATATGAACAAGGGCTACCTTGTTACCGAGTATAACGGTCACATGTATCCTACAAAGACCTTTGATGACGAGGAGCACAGATGCGAGCATGCCATGAGACATGTTAAGGTGCTCGACGCCATTGCCGGTGAGGAAGAGGTTGCAGGCGGGTTTGGCTGGTGTATGTTTGACTACAACACTCATAAGGACTTTGGAGCCGGCGACAGGATCTGTTATCACGGCGTTATGGATATGTACAGAAATCCCAAGATGGCAGCAAGTGTATACGCTTCTCAGGGTGAAGATAATGTTGTAATGGAAATCTCGTCTTCCATGGACATTGGTGAGCATCCTCAGTGCATACGCGGCGACATATGGATTTTTACAAACGCTGATTCTGTAAAAATGTACAAGAATGACATTTTTATAAAAGAGTACAGACACGAGGATTCACCTTATAAGAACATGAAGAACGCTCCAATCCTTGTTGATGATTTCATCGGTGACCAGATCCTTGAAAACGAGAAATTCTCCAAGGGCATGGCTGAAAAGGTCAAGGATGCACTTAATACCGCAGCAAGATACGGTATGGAGGGACTTGGCGTTGCTGATATGGTTACAGGCTTTAGAATGATGGCTTTCCATGGCATGTCTACCAAGGATGTGGTTGATATGTACCAGCGTTACATTGGCGACTGGGGCGGAGAAGCAACAACCTTTAGATTTGAAGCTATTAAGGATGGTAAGGTTGTAAAGACTGTCACAAAGGAAACAGTATCCAAGGTAAGACTTGAAGCTGAGGTTAGCAGTACAACGCTCGTGGATGATGAAAGCTATGATGTGGCTGCAGTCAGAATAAAAGCAGTAGATCAGAATGGCAATGTGATTCCGTACTTTAGCGATTCTGTAAAGCTTAAAACAGAAGGTGCGATCGAACTGATCGGACCCAAACATGTTGCGCTTCGAGGCGGTCTTGCGGGCTGCTACGTAAAAACAAAGCGTCGTCAGGGATCAACCGGCAAGCTTTTGATCACAATGTTTGTTGGTACCAAATATAAGAAAGAAATAACGTTTAACGTAGAGGAAGGAGCTAGTGTTAATGTCTGATAGAGCAAAGGAAATCTTTGGGAATATAATGCCTGAGAGTGTTTACTCAAAGGCCGAGAAATCTAAAAAGAAATTTATTAAGAAGTTTGGTGATGACACAAATAAGAACTATCCTGTCAAGGTTGTCAAAAATGATTACATCGGAGAGAGCCTTGGAGTACAGAACATAGAGGTTCTTGAAGAGGGTGCATCAAATTCTGATAGTCTTCCGTTTGATAGTGAAAAGGGACTTATCGTTGGAAACATCAGAATGGGCTTTGGTCATTACCGTATCAGTATGGCGATGGCATCCTGCGCAAAGCACCTTGGCTACACTCCTTACTGGATGGATTTAAACTCATATCCGCACACAACCTGCACAAAGGTTATTAGTGCACAGAACGACCTTTATTCACTGGGTTCAAGACTTTCAAAGAACCCGATTTTCAATAAGCTTGTATGGGAGCCTACAAACTATGAGGGCTTCAGAGCTTTATCCTATAACGCTGCAGATCAGAAAAATGCAGAACTTATGGCACCTGTATACAGAAACGTGCCTAAGGACATTCCTGTAATAGCAACTCATGTATGGCCTGCTCAGGCAGCTATCCATGCTGGAATGAAGAATGTAGTAAATGCTATTCCTGATAACTGGCCGATGGCACTTCATCTTTCAGAGGGAAGCGTACACACAATCCAGTGCAGAAACGCATATATGGGCTACAGAATCCTTAATGGTATGAACAAAAAGGCAGTTTGCAAGCCTATGCCTAAGGATTCACTTGTTTACACTGGTCACTATATCGACCATGAGCTTGTATCAAATATTGAGGCTGACTGCGCAGCAAGAATAGCCCGCAGAAAGAACGGTAAGCCCATGAGATTCCTTCTTACAATCGGTGGCGCCGGGGCACAGAAGGAGATTTTTGCAGCGATAATCAAATTCCTGCTTCCTTATATAGAGAAAAAGCAGGCTGCTCTTTATGTAAACGTTGGCGATTACAAGCAGGTTTGGGAAGATCTTAAGAACGAAATACCTGAGATGAAAAGCCACATTCACGAGCACCTTGGAGATTTTGCTGATACAGAAAAATTCGCAGAAGCTGCACTTGATCCTGCTACAGAGGTAACAGGAATTCATGGTTTCTGGCATGGAAACATTTTTGAGGCGGTTTACTGCACAAATCTTCTTATGAGAAGCTGCGACGTACTTGTAACAAAGCCCAGTGAGCTGGCATTTTATCCTGTTCCCAAGCTTTTCATTAAGAGAGTAGGAAAGCATGAGATGTGGGGAGCAATTCACTCCGCAGAGGTAGGCGATGGAACACTTGAGTGCAGAGATATTCCTCACACTGTACAGATGCTGACACAGTTCCTCGAGACACCTCTTCTTGATGAGATGTGCGAGAACATTATGGAAAATAAAAA
>JAEEGL014594139.1_pt1 | contig 14961 bp, 14 predicted proteins | sample 9134231 | NCBI WGS metagenome assembly JAEEGL01 (sample SAMN16246548, study PRJNA631951) | gut metagenome | biome: gut microbiome; feature: rumen; material: fiber-attached | host: Bos | place: Iran: Karaj | collected 2018-10
TAATCAATTATTTTAACTTATCTAATGAATCTTCTAAAGTTTTACCTTTTAAATTATTAATAACATATTCAGCATCTTTATTTAAAGCTTTAACACTTTTAACAATTCCTTTCTTATTTAAATTAATTTCAATACTAGGATTTATATCTAAAAATATTGTTGGGACTGTTCTATTGTTCCATAGAACAAATCCTATAATACTAATAATTAAAACAAATAAGATAATTATAAAAATAGTAAATTTCTTTTTCATATACTTCTCCTAGTATAATTATAATATTTTATTTACTTATAAACAATATAAAAAAGTAATTTCAAAATATTGAAATTACTTTTTATATTTATCTTCTTTTGATTAACTTTTTATCATCTGTTTCTTCTTTTAAATCAAGTGTAATATTGATATTAAATTTTTCACCAGATAATATAGCTTCTTTAAATTCTTTAAATGATTTTGGACCATTATAGTTCATACCGTTTTTTTCAAGTAATGAAATAAATTCATTATATTTAACAAACCCTTGGCGATTTTTATAATTGTCTTTCATCTTAAGTTCATTAGTTTTTTTATTATCTAAGTAGCCTCTCATATCACCTGTATAATAACGAACAACATTATCAAGAGGTTTTGCACCTTCTTTAATTTGACCATTCTTATCAATATCTTCTACTTCGTATATTAATCCAAGTAATAGATCCATATCAATACTATCAAAATCATTTTTATATGAATATATTTGAGCTGCATAACACATTAATTCAGATATATATTCAACAGGAATCGAAGAAAATCTTAAATACATGTTTTCAGTTACAGAATATTCATCTTTTGTAACACTTCCGTCATTAAAGAAATTAACAAAGTGTATTGATCTATTTTTACGTATTAATTGTACTTTTTCTTTTAAAGATTGATCCAATTTAACCCTCCTTCTATAGTTTCTTGTTTGAGTGAGCTCTTTCAAACAAGTTTGTATTATAATATACTTTGTGGTATAATTAAAATACATATTTTTTATGTCAGTTATAACTTTTAGTTATGGAGGGGCTATGAAAACAAATTTAGAACTTTATAAAACATTTTATTATGTAGCGAAGAACGGAAATATTACACAAGCGACTAATGAACTTATGATTAGTCAACCAGCGGTTAGTAAAGCTATTAAAACATTAGAAAGAGATTTAAATACAGTACTATTTAATAGAAAAAATGATGGTGTATCTTTAAATAATGCTGGTGAACTTCTATATAATAAAATTAAAAAATCTATGGAATTAATAATATCAGCTGAAGAAGATTTAACTAGTTTAAATAATATGGAAAAAGGAACTATTAATATTGGAGCTGGTAATACTATAATGCAGAGGTATTTGATGCCTTTTATAAAAGAGTTTCATGAAATATATCCAAATATTAATGTTAAAGTTAATACTTTAGTAACTGGTGAATTAATTAAAAAAGCACAAGTAGGTTTAATTGATATAGTATTCACTCACCTACCTAATAATATTCCAGATAATTTTGATATAGTTAAAATTAAAAAATTGCATGATATATTTGTTGTTAATAAAGATAGTGAATACAAAGATATTAAAATAAGTAAAAAAAATTTAGAAACTCTTCCATTAGTACTTCTACCATTAGGCGCAAGTAATAGAAAAAACTTTGATAAATTTTGTTTATCAAATAATATAGTTATTAAACCTTTAATGGAAATAGGAAATGATTTAATAGTTGAAGAATGTGCCGAAAGTGGTCTGGGTGTTGGATTGGTTGTAAAAGAATATGTACAAAAGAAACTAGATAATAAAAAATTATTTGAATTAGATACAACATTTAAATTAGAAGAAAAAGACTTAGTTTGTTTAATAGAACAAAATAGGAAAAATAATATAATTATTAAGAATTTTATAAATTTATTAAAATAAACTACTTCGGGTACTAATGGTTTACTATTTAAATAATTAAACATAAAATAGCTAAATCTAATTTATTAGATTTAGCTATTTTCATGCAATAAGTTTCATCATCTCTTACACTATCCCCAGAATATCCTATACTTATTTCATTAACCTCTATGTTTTTATAAATTCTTTTACATATGAATTATCCATTACTTACGTTTCTTATGGCATTTATCATTATTAATGTCTTCATATCTATATATTTCTGACTCAAAATACCTTTCTTGAAACTCTGTAAGAGCTCTTATTTGATCATCTGTATAATTATTTCCATCTTTTGTAACAACTAACTTATCATCATCATCGTTAGTTCTATGGATAATCGCAATTACTTTACCAGTAAATTCTTCGAGAGGTTTAAATTCACCTAAAACATAAGCATCTAATTCTTCACCGTCTCCACTTACAGTATTCGGAATATATCCGTAGTTTACTGTATAAATAAATCCCCACTTAGGATGAGCAGTTCCCAACTGTCTATCCATTTTTATTGTAACTTCTTTCCCTAAATAATCTTTAATATTATTCATATTATCCTCCTAAAATTATTTTATCACATTTACATGGGTTTCCCAATTTAAGTACGCAAACAATACTTTTAAGTTTTTATGATATAGAAATGTAAGGTTTCTTCGCAAGAATCATATATACAATTATAATACAATGTTCCACCAACTATAGTTTAGTATTCTTTTTTAAATCTAATTCTTCTAATACTTCATCCATACGATTGTCATTTGTAAGTGATGAAATGAGTTTTATATAACTTTCATATCTCATTTTATTTATTATTCCAAGTTTAACTGCTTGTTTAACTCCACAATCTTCTATTGGAATTATATAGTGTAAACATCCTTTATATTTACATGTGTTAGTCCACTTATCAAATTCAGGAAAATAGTCTTGTATTTCAGATGCTTCAAATGATGAAACATCCAAACTACGAATACCAGGAGTATCTATTATTGAAGAATTATCATTCCATACATAATACTTTGAAGTTGTTGTTGTATGTCTTCCTCTTCCTGTTTTTTCACTTACTTCTCCAGTTTTTATTTCATCTTCACCCATAATAGCATTGGTTAATGAGCTTTTACCTACTCCACTATTTCCAACAAAAATTGCTTGCTTTCCTAATAAATAAGTTTTTATTTCATCTATTCCAATATTTTTATATGTTGAAGTTTCTACAACAGGGATATTTATATTTCGATAAATACTTAATATATTTTCCTCTTCCTCTGTTTTTAAATCACATTTATTTAAACAAATAATTGCTGGTATACCACTATTTTGAAGAATCATTAAATATCTATCAATAAATTTAGGATGTAATGGTGGCTCTTTAGCAGCGACTACAATTACTGCTAAATCAACATTAGACGCTATATTCTTAGCAGTTCCAATATCATCATGTCTTGTACTGTCTTTTTTAATTCTTGAAAGCATTGATGTCCTCTTTAACATGTTAGTAATAATATAATCTTCTTCATCTTTATATAGAACTACTTTATCACCAGGAAATACAACTTGATTACACACTAAATTAATATCTTTTCTTAATTTTGCTAATACTACTTCTTCATCATAAAGAACATATGCATCATCATACCTAACTTCGATAACTACTCCATATTTATCACATGTTTCTATTATAAAATCATCAACATCTTTAACAGTTTTACCAAATGCTCTTTCTTTTGCTCTTTTTTTCTTTTCTATACTCTTCTTTGTTTTAAAACTTTCATACGCATTATAATGTGGCATAATATCACCCAATTACATTATAACACGTAAAATATTAATAATAAATTCTATAAGTAAGCAAAATAAAAGCTTTTTATTTTTCAAACTTTACTAAATATTATGTATTTTTTTAAATAAATGCTTTGTATATTCACAATTATTTTTATCTATTCCATTAATTGATTGACTACAATTGTAAGATCCAGTTGCACAACCACCTCCGCAAGAAGTGATACAAGCACAGTTTTGACATTCCTTATTGTCAAATTTTGATCTATTTCTCCAACTACTCCAGTTAGGATTATTTATATAATTATCTTGAAGTTTACCCATGTTATTAACACCTAGTTTTTCCATTGCTTGACATGCATACACACTTCCATCTGGAAAAACCGTAATTTTTCTTGAAGAGCCACATGAATTTTTAGCAATTGTTTTATCTTCTCCAATTAATCTATTGTATAATTCAACAAAAGAATAATCAGTTGCAATATCGCCAAAATCTCTATAAGCTTTTAACATTTCTGCTGCAAGTTTTTCAGGATAATCACTACTTGAGTTAAATGAATTTGAAATTAATACATTAACTGCATAGTCATCTATTCCGAGTTCTTTAACTATTTGATATACCCTTTCTGAAAAATTATCAATATTATCATCAGTTGCAGTTATCATAGGAAGAACTTTAACTCCATTTGCTAATAATCTTTTCATATTATTAATAACAATTTCATAAGTTGGTTCTCCTAAATGTGTCTTTCTATGAAGATTATGTTTTTCTTCATCCCCATCTAATGATACTTGTACTTCTACATTATTTTTTTTAAAAAGATTTATATCATTATCATCTAGCAATACTGCATTTGTATTTATAACTAAATTTGTATCACTACCAAATAATTGTCTTGTATAAGGAATTGCTTGATAAAGTAATTCTTTATTTAATAATGGCTCTCCTCCATAAAAAGTAATTTGTTGCCAATAATCGTCACCTTTTATGTTATTCTTAACTATTTCTTTAAATTGTTCTAAAGCTTCTTTTGCAACATTAAACTTCATATTTTCTCTTTTATGTAAAGACCCTGAAGCACTAGATCTATAAAAACAATAATCACAATTTAAATTACATGCTGTTGATGTTATTAAATATAATGATTGAAATTGAATATCGGTTGTTAATTTCTTTAATTTTAAAAATAATTCCTTTTCTTTTTCATATGTAGTAACTATACCAAGTTCAATTAAATGATTTGGTATATTACTATCTATCATATTTCCTTTATTATTTTTTATAAATTCTTTTTCTTCAGGAGTTAACTCTAAAAATTTTTTATTTAAAGAATCCCATACTCTATCTTCAAAAATATGTATAAATGATGATATTTTCATAATTAATCCTTATAAGAACAATCTTTGTTCTCATCTTCCATTGCATATTTCGGGAATTTGCCTAAATCATATACTCTTTGACAATCAGGGTCTGGCGCATAAAAATCACCATTATATTTCATCATAGCATGTAGTCTACATCCGCCTCTACATAGATCTCTAGCCAAACAATTGCCACAAATACCTTTTAGTTTATTAGGATTTATTTTTTTAAATTCTAATAATTTTTTGTTTTCTTTCCATATTTTTGATATAGGAGTTTTTCTAACATCATCAAAGATAAATAATTCATTATCAGAGCCAACATGACATAAAGCAACTTTTCCAGAATAACCTATTCCAAGCATTCCTTTTCCCCATGGACATAAACTATGTTGACAATATAATGATTTACATACCCCTCTTTCATCAGCAGTGAAAATCCATTACCTTTCCATAACGAGTCATTATAATCATATGTATCACTATGCATGTCAAAGCAAACTACCGTTAAATCTTCTTTATTTTTATTAAGTTCTTTAATTGTATAATAAGAATTAATATCACTTGATGAAATAATAACATTTGATTTCTCTAAACTTCCATCTATAATAAAATTATCTTTATATTCTTTTGACAAATTGTCTTTTACTAATGATGGAGTTGCACTTAACAATTCAATATATTCGTTATATATTTCTTTTACATAATTTATCATTTCATTATTACAATTTTGTTTCTTAATAAAATTCATATTTTTTATTAAGTTATTAAGATTTATTTTTTTTACTTTTTGTTCGTCTTCACTACTAACCCAATTAATCATATTTTTAACCTCTATTTTTTTTATATAATTTTTGATAGTGTTCTACTATATTTCTATCATAATATGATATTTTACCTTCTGGTAAAAGCAGTAATCTTTCAATTCCTAAATTATCAACAAATTCAGGATTATGTGAAACCACAATCATAGTTCCCTCATATGCTTTAAAAGTTTCTGCTATTATCTTTTGAGTTTCAGGATCCAAATGGTTGGTAGGTTCATCTAGTAATAACAAATTTGCCTTACACATAGCTAATTTAGCTAAAGCAACTCTACTTTTTTCTCCTGGTGATAAAATACTAACATTTTTAAAAACTTCATCCCCGGTAAACAAAAACTTTGCCAATATATTCCTCACTTGTTTTTGACTATATCCAGTGTTTTCAAAATTTTCTAAAATGTTTTTTGTAGTCTGTAAAATTTCTAACTCTTGTGCATAATATCCTATATCAGTTTTTTCATTAATATTAATTTCTCCTTCATCCGGTTTTAATATACCAACTAATAATTTTAAAAGAGTAGATTTACCAACACCATTTTCACCAACAACCAAAAATTTTTCTCCCTTGTGTAATTCAAAATTCAAATTGTTTATTATATAATTAGGGCTATTTTTGTCATATTTAAAACACAATTTTTTAATTTGAATTGGAATAATAGAGCTTTCTCTTTCAATATCAATTTTAAAATTTACTTTTTTGTTTGGAGCTACTACATCAATTTTTTTCTCTAAAAGTTTTTCAAGTTTCTTTTCCCTATCTTGAGCCATTCTCTTTCTATTACCTGAGGCATTAGCATATTTATTAACAATATCTCTAAGTTTTTTTTCTTCTTTTTCTTGTATTTGAGATTGTTTTAGTAAACTTTCTTCTTTTTCGGACTGTAACTTTTTAAACTTTGAATAATTTCCATCATATAATTCAAATGTCTTTGTTCTTTTATCCAAAAATAAAGTTTTAGATGTTACTTTATCCAAAAACTCAATATCATGAGAAATAACAAAAACAGTTCCTTTATAATGTTTTAAAAAGTTTATAACATAGTCTTTACTCTCTTCATCCAAATGGTTAGTAGGTTCATCTAATAATACGATTTCCGGATTATTATATAGTAGTCTAGCAAAAGCAATTTTAGATTTCTGCCCACCTGATAATTCAGATAATTTCTTTTCCAAAATATCTCCGGTTATGTTTAAACCATCTACAATTTTTAATAATGTAGTCTCAGCATTATAACTATCCCAATAATCTAATTTTTTTTGTAAATATTCTATTTTTGCAAAAGCCTCTTGTTGATTTAAACTACCCTCAGAAAGTAAATTATATACTTCCTGAAGTTCATTATTTAACTTATCAATAGGTCTGCCAGATAATAAGTAATCAAATACATTCATGTTCATGTTGCTTACATCCATTGTGATTTCTTGTGGTAACCAATCAACTCGTGCACCTTTTTCAAAATAAATTTTTCCACTATCAGGATACTCTAACCCCTTCATTATTTTAAATAATGTCGTTTTACCTGCTCCATTTACTCCGACTAAACCTATTTTTTCATTATCAGGAATATTTAAATTAACATTTCTAAAAACGTCTTGAGTGCCAAAAGACATTGATAAATCTTTTATTTGCATTTTTTACACACCCCTTTTTAAATTAACTGTTACATTCTTATGTTGGGGACTTTTTACCTCAAATTTTCTACTAGTGTACATTAAAAACCATCTGTTGTCAACATTCATATTATTTGCTTTTTTTTAGTTTTAAAACTTTCATATGCATTATAATGTGGCATAATATCACCTAATTACATTATAACATTTTAAATTAATTAAAAAAGTAATTCTTATAAAATTACTTTTGTTCTACATTTGTATAAATACTATGTTTTAATTTTTCATCTTCAAAGTATTCCACTCCAATGGCTTTTCTAACTCTTTTTAATACTTCTGCTGCTTTTTTTCTAGCTTCTTTTGAACCTTCTTCTAACATATCATATACATAATCTATATGTTCTTCATAATAATGTCTTTTTTCTCTTATAGGAGCTAATATTTCTTGTAATACACTATTTAAAAATCTCTTTATTTTAACATCACCTAAACCACCTTTTTTATAGTTATTTTTTAATTCATCTAAATTTTTATATTCAGGTAAATATTTTTTAAAATGTTCATCTGTACAAAAAGCATCTAAATATTTAAATACAGCATTATTTTCAACATCTCCAGGATCTTCAACTTTTAAATGATTAGGATCTGTATACATACTCATTACTTTCTTTTCAATTACTTCTGGTTCATCAGATAAATAAATACAATTACCTAAAGACTTACTCATTTTATTCTTTCCATCAGTTCCTGGTAGTCTTTTACATATATCTTTATCTGGTGTTATTAAAGTTGGTTCTACTAATGTATCACCATATATTGAATTAAATGCTCTTACTATTTCTCTATCTTGTTCTAGTATTGGTTGTTGATCTTCACCAGCAGGAACAAATTTAGCATCAAATGCAGTTATATCTGCAGCTTGACTTATTGGATAAGTTAAAAAACCCACTGGAACACTTTGTTCAAATCCTCTTTCTTTTATTTCTGTTTTAATTGTTGGATTTCTTTGCAATCTTGATAATGTAACAAGATTCATATAATACATTGTTAATTCTGATAATTCAGGTATTTGTGATTGAACAAAAATAACACTCTTTTTAGGATCAATGCCAACAGCTAAATAATCAAGAGCAACCTCTATTAAGCTTCTTCTTATTTTTTCTGGATCTCTTGCATTATCTGTTAATGCTTGTAAATCTGATATTAATATATATTGTTTGTATTTACCAGATTCTTGCATCTCTACTCTATTTCTTAAAGAACCCACATAATGGCCTAAATGTAGTTTACCTGTAGGTCTATCTCCAGTTAATATTATTGGTTTTTCTTCTTTCATATATATCACTCCTATATATTTGCTTCTGATTACATTATACCATATTATTTATAAAATTATTAAAATAAGTATTTGACATTTATTAAAAAACATTATATGATTTAATTAGCATAACAGTAACAACTGTTATGTGAATAAGCTTTTACGAATTTTAAGTGTGAAAGCGTATTCAACCAAAACCCCCTGAGAGGCCGAAAGGCCTCATTTTTTATCATTTTTTTCAAGATTTTATAAACAATATGCTTTTTTACATCTACAATATTATTTAGAACTAACTGAAAAGATTAATAAGAATTTTGGAACTTATTATATATTAAAAGTCATAATAGTTTTGGTTGACTATTATGACTTTTTTTGGACGAAAGTTATTAAATTATTTGTCTTTTTTAATACCAAGTAAATGGCTTTTTAAAACTAAAATATGTATTATTGTCGTTGCATGTATATATTTTTAAATTATGACTTTTATTTGTATCATATATTGCTTTTAGATGGATCCCATGACTAACAAATATTTTATCACCTGGCTGATAAATAGAATTATCAGTTGTATTATACCAGCCTTTAAAATTGTATTTGTTTGACTTTGGTAATGTATACACACTACCCTCTTTTCTTAAAAATGTAGCTTTATTTGATGAACTAACAATATCTTCGCTGGTTGTTATCATCCAATATCTATCATTGTTTATTGTTATCGGCGTTTTTACCATTTCTGGATTAATAATTAAAGAAGTTATATACTTTTTAAAAGTATTTAAATCTGTTATATTATTATTTATTAAATAACCCGCCTCTTGAACTCTAAAACCTTTATACAAATAATACGGAAGAACATCTTTAAAATCAGAATAGTCTAACAAATTATTCTGATCTGATAGAATTTGTTCCTTTTGTTTAGGCCACTTAGCATTATTATCAAATCCATAAAGGTTAGATATCATAAGATTATGGTCTGTTGTTAAAATGTTGTTTGCAAATACATTATAATATGTAGTTGAACCTATAAAATAGTATTTTACTTTCTTATTTATTTTTTCTATTTTTGTTACAGTAGCATTCACTAACTTATTATTTTTAAGTTTTGCTACATGGGTTCCTACTTTAAAATTATCCTTATCTAAAATATTAACAAATAAATTTTTATCAGTACTATATGTAGCATGATCTCCAACAAAATCAATATATGACTTATCATCAAATGTAACTCTAATTATCTCGTCTGTAACATGTTCATTTTCAATCCATAAAGGATATTCATAAGTCAATTCTCCAGTATCATAATTCCATACAGCAATTAAATCATCATAATCAATATTTTCAACATTTTTGTATGAACCATCTGCCATAAGTATTTTAGTTCCTTCAGCTAAGCAAGATTTTTCTGAACCAGAGGCCCTTATTTCAATGTCACCAGTTATATGATAAACATTCAATGTATATGTTCTAGTACTATACGAATAAGCGGTTTGTGATGATGATCCGCTTGATAATGTTCCAGCTGATCCGCCTGCAGGTGTAATGGTTGCTGAACTAATAGATGATGGTGGATTATAGTTATCTGAACCACCTGATAAGACTGTATCTATATTAGTATCATAGAAAGCATTAAATGTGACAGTATTTACATTTCCGCTTGTTGTAGTTGTTCCTTTTGAGGAAGCAGCGTTTGTTAATATCAATTTAACTATAAAATTCCATTTATATTTTTTATTTTCTGCTTTCATGCAATGTCCAGAACTTGTTGAACAAGAAGATATATCAGAAGCTGAAGCTATATTTTTAGCAGAATCTTTAGCATATACCTTAAAATAATAGTAAGCATCATCATTTGGTACAGTAGCAGTATAATTTACTGTAACACCATTTGCCGCACCACTTAAAGTTTCAGTATGATATAGCGATCCATTACCAGAAAGATCAGAAGTATAAGTTTCTACATAATAATTAGTAATTGTACTATCATCAGTACCACTCCAGCTAACTAAAATTTCTTTTTCTACATTTGTTATAGTAGCAGTAACATTATTTATCACTGGAGGCGTATTATCAATAAGTGATGGGTCAATATCGACAGCTAAGCTAACAACTCCAATGCTAGAAGTTTTGCTATCATGATTAATACTAACATTTAAACCATATGGTGATGAAGTGAAATTGTTTCCATTTATATTTTTAATGTAGAAATCATAAGTGGCAGTTGTATTAGCTGCTATATTCATTGATGAAATTGCGCTACCATTTGAATCAACTATACTAAATTTACTATCATCGATTGAAAAGATAAAATTTTTAGCCTCATCATATGCGTTAGTTACTGATGCAGTAAAATGAGCAGTAGTATTAGAACCAGTTAAATTACCTTGATTACTTCCAGATATTGAAGCAGTTATATTTCCATTTTCAACAGTATCAACACTAGTTTCACCATTAACACCCCAAGTTCCTTCTTCTTGAGGATCGATATTTATGGTTAAATAATATGTTGCAGAAGATTTTGGTGGTATTACAGTATTTAAAACTTGATTGCCATTTGTATCAGTAATATTATATGTAACATTAGGTAGATTACCAGTACCAGTTATATTAGGGGCAAAATTGGTAGCTAATACCTTTTGTTCATGTACAGAATCATTATTAATAACAATTGCATACGTTACATAAAAATCCTGATCAGAATTAGACTGATCCACTACAACAGACAAATCGAATGATATACCTTGGCCATCATTTGCTATTTGTGGATTACTATTTTCTGTAACGTTTAAAATATCCTGTCTAGTTACCGATACAATTTCTACATCGCCGTCCTGAAGCATAGTAATAGTTACATTAGAAGTTACATTTGTAAGTGTTAATATATGATTAGTTGTATTATAACTATTATTTGCTCCAGTAACTGTTAACATTTCAGGGATACCGGTTATACTATTAAATCCAATAGTCCCTCCTGAAGGGCCAATAGTGGATACGAGTCCTGATGTGTCTCCTGGAAAATCAACATATGTGACAGCATATTTTCTAATAATTGTAACATTGCCAGTGGCACCAGATATTGTTAAAGTTGGGCTTGTATAACTACCAATCGCATTATTGACAGAAACATCTACGGGTATATGAGTAGTATTATTAAAAGTAATTGTTTTTGTATCATCCATTAAAATAGTTGTTGGCAATCCTGTTACGTTGGAAAAACCACTATATGTAATTTTATATGCTTGTTTAAATTCAAATTTCATATCTATATTATATGTAGTACTGTTACTATTATATCCATTTGATGCATATCCGATAGTAATGTGTAGCGTTGAAACACTTCCTAATTTACATTTAGTGTTATCAGTATCATCACATAAAGTTTCTTTTAAAGTATAATTGGAAATAGAATAAGTTAAATTGCTAGGCAATCCTGTTATCGACAAGATACCCATTTCAGCATTGCCAATATTAGTTATTTCTACATCATATGTCATTGTAGAATCACTTTTAGGCAATGTAATACTTGCGGTAATATTTCTAACATTATAATCTTCCCAATTATGATAAGCATTTGAGGTAGAGGTCGATGCCTTTATACCAGTAATTCTTATATCTTTTTGTACACGTATCACTGCACCTATATCACTAATCTGTAAACTTGCTTGAAATGCAGAATAACCTAATGTTAAGAATATTACACAAGCAGCCACTACAAGAGAACATAAAGAAATTAAATTAAATTTTTTATTTTTATATTTTTTTTTAAAATTTCTCATATACACTCCTTAGTTTTTTAATAATATAATTTGCTTATTCCATTATATTTACCAAATAGTTTTCCTGTAACAATCACTGGGCATTAGTTTTATCGATTGCATCTCTAACATCCACATTTTTAGATTAAGAATGTATAGATTTTTTATAAAAAAATCACATCTTAGCATTAAACACTTTACTCGTAAAGCTAGAGCAAAATTATTAAAAACAATAGAATAAAGAAAAATGCCTATCAATAAAAAAATATGTTTTTTTAATAAATTTATAAATTTCATTTTGTTGTAGTATAATATTATATCATTATTTATTATAGCATATATCTTGATAATTATCAATAATTCTATTTACTATTCATAATATGTAAAATACTTTATTGTCACTCAATAGCATTGATTACAAATGAGTCTAGCATCTGCTATTTATTATTTCTAGGCTTAGTGCTAGTTCATTCAATTTAAGTAATATTGGTGTTTATCAAATATTATTTCAGGTTTCAGTTACTGAAGCCGGACAATTAGAATTAACTTTAAATGGAGCAGCTATTGAAAATACTGTTGTTGGTAGAACTACTGGAACTGATCAAATAGTTGGAATGTCAATTATAGAAACAACATCTATTAATTCAATACTAACAGTTAGAAACCCAGCAGGTAATCCTACAGCTTTGACAATAACACCTTTAGCTGATGGAGCATCACCTGTTTCTGTACATATAGTCATTACACAAATCTCTTAACTTAGTTTAAAAAACAAATAATAATTATTATTTGTTTTTTTATGTTATAATTGTTATAAGATGTGGTTATATGCAAGAAGCAGTAAATAGAATTGTAGAAATTAATAAAGATTTATTTGGAGACAATCTTACTATTAAAAAAGTAAATGTTGGTTTTACTAATACCATATACAATGTTAATGATAAATACATTATTAAGATATGTCCTGATATAAAAAATGAATCTAATTTTCAAAAAGAAATAAATTTTTATAATACAAATAAAGATAACATTTTAATTCCCAAATTGTATTATTCAGATAATTCAAAAAATGAAATTCCATATTATTATGAAATCCTTGAAAAAATAGAAGGTGTAACACTTTATAATGTTTGGCATACATTTAGAGAAAATGAGAGAGAAAAAATTATTAAACAATTATGTGAAGCAATGAAAAAGATGCATTCGAATATTGGTGAATATTACAATTGGTCAGAATATAATAAAAAAAGATTTAACAAATTGTTTGATGAAGTAAAAAAGCAAAAATTATTCAATGATGATAAAATTGAAATACTTAATAAAGTTTATTCTTTATTTGATAAATATTTAGTTTCTGATAAAGTTGTATTAGTTCATAATGACATTCACTTTGATAACATATTTATAAATAAAGGGAAAATTAAAATAATTGATTTTGAAAGATCAATGTATGCACCAAAAGACTTTGATTTACATATTCTATACTATATGATAAGACAGCCATGGAAGCATGCAAGTGAAGATTGTGAAAAATTTACTAAAGTAGAAGATTATTCAAATATAATGAGCTATATAGAAAAATATTATCCTGAAATAATCCATATTCCTTATTTATATAAACGATTAGCTATATATGATGTAATATATGAATTATCACATTTTATTCAATTTCCAAAACATCGTGATGAATTAAGTAAAGCAGTTTTTGATGCCGCTAAGATTGTTCTAGGAAATTAATTAGGTGATATTTAGGTGCTAAAATATATATAAATGAATAAAAAGCAATAGATTAAAATGAAAGGGAAAGTTGATAAATATAGCGGTCTAACAAATTTTAAAAAGTAAGAAGCTAGCTATTAATTGGCCTCCTGAGAGACCGAAAGGCCTCATTTTTATTTGTTTAACTTTGTGGTATAATTGTATTGGTGTTTATCTATGGATCAAGAAAAGTTTGGTAAACTTATTAAAGATATAAGAAAAAAGTATAATCTTACTCAAAAAGATTTAGCGGATAAATATAATGTTACTTATCAAGCGGTATCTAAATGGGAAAATGGTATAAACTTACCTGATATATCTTTAATTAAAAAAATATGTGAAGATTATGATATAGATATTAATAATGTTTTAAATGTTAAAAGTAAAAAGAAAAATAAATATTATTTATATATAATTCTTGGTTTAGCTATTATATTAGGTATTATATTAGGTATTAAAATGAATTCTAATAATGACTTTGAGTTCAAAACATTATCTACTAGTTGTAATAATTTTAATATAAGTGGTAGTATTTCTTATAATAAAAATAAATCTGCGATATATATTTCTAATATTGATTATTGTGGTGGAGATGATAATGAAGTATATAAAGAAA
>JAEEGL015575895.1_pt1 | contig 14961 bp, 9 predicted proteins | sample 9134231 | NCBI WGS metagenome assembly JAEEGL01 (sample SAMN16246548, study PRJNA631951) | gut metagenome | biome: gut microbiome; feature: rumen; material: fiber-attached | host: Bos | place: Iran: Karaj | collected 2018-10
AGAGAGCGGCTCACTTTCCATGGATAAAGGGGATGTGACGCCTGCCATGAATGGGATCGTGTTGACAAAAAGCTCAGGCTCATCCGAGATTGTAAAGGCCACCGAAATGTTCTGGGGGCTTGCGGGCAAGGATAAAAAGCTGGTGATAAATGCCAGGGCTGAGTCGGTCTTTGATAAGCCAATGTTTTCAGGAAGCATGGAGACAAGGCGCTGCATCATGCCTGCTGCGGGATTTTATGAATGGGATAAAGAAAAGAATAAAGTGACATTCTTTAGAAAAGACAAACGCCCTGTGTACCTGGCGGGGTTCTACAGCCTTTCGGATAATAAAGATTCCTTTGTGATTCTTACCACTGCGGCAAATGAATCAATGATATCGGTTCACGACCGCATGCCGGTTATGATTGAAAAAGAACATGTTAAAGACTGGCTGTATGATACTGAAAAAGCGAAAAAGCTGCTGGCTATGCCAATGCCGCAATTAGACAGCAGTCGGGAGTATGAGCAACTGAGCCTCTTTTAGGATGAATTGTCGGCGTAGCCGACATGAATTGCACCTGCGGTGCATGAATTGCGCTATGCGCATGAATTGAATCCCGCATGACTTCACGAATAATACTTAACCACCCGGCCGGCGGGATTCATGTTAATATTGTCAGCATTAATATTCTGTTCAAGCTGTTTTAGCCACATCGTAAGGGCTATCAAACCCCACGTAATAGCTATAACAGCGGAAATGGCTGATTAATTATGACAATATTATCATGAATCTCGCCGGGCGGGTGGTCAGGTACTGCTCACGTGGAGCCACGCGAGATTCAATTCATGCACCGCAGGTGCAATTCATGTACGAAGCACAATTCATGCCACCGAAGGTGGCAATTCATCCCGCCCGTCTCAGTCTGTACTCTATCAACATCACCCTGCGGCAGAATAAGATTGGATTTTATTCATGCGGGCATAGCTTCCACCCAATGCAACCAGCTCATCATGTGTGCCCTCTTCTGTTATGCGGCCATCTTCGATGACCAGGATCTTGTCCGCGTTACGAATGGTAGACAATCTATGGGCAATAGCAATAATAGTATGATTGCCTGCGATACAGTTGATGGACTTCTGAATCTGTCTCTCAGTCTCCACATCCACAGAAGCTGTAGCTTCATCAAGAATAATGATGGGTGAATGACGAAGGATAGCCCTTGCAATGGCAACTCTCTGCTTCTGTCCTCCGGAGAGGCGAAGTCCCCTCTCTCCCACCTGGGTGTCGTAGCCATCGGGCATAGCCAGAATAGTCTCGTGAATATCCGCAGCCTTGGCTGCTTCAATGATCTCCTCCATGGTGGCCTCCGGAACCGCATAGCCAATGTTCTCCGCGATGGTTCCGTTAAACAAAAATGTATCCTGAAGAACAGGAGAAATATTCCTTCGAAGGCTCTCTAAGGTCACATCTCCTATATCTTTTCCGTCGATAAAAATATGTCCTGCAGTGGGCTCATAGAATCTTGAAACAAGCTGGGTAAGTGTCGTTTTTCCAACACCGGTGGGTCCCACAAGAGCCAGCATTTTACCGGGCCCGCAGTGGAAGGAAACATCCTTAAGAACCGGGACTCCGTCCTTATAGGAAAAGCTCACATTCTCAAAGCGAATATCCCCTTTTACATTCTTAAGTTCATCAGCATCCTTTTTATCCTGAATCTCGCAGGGTGTATCAAGGATTGCCAGCACACGCTCCGCCCCGGCCATGGACTGCTGCATGCTCTCAAGAAGATTGGCCATTCCTGTGACAGGGCCGTAGAAAAGGCTCAGGTACAGAAGAAATGCCACGATATCCTCAACTCCCAGGGACTGTTTGTAGGCCAGGTATCCGCCAAAGCCCACCACCAGAATGGTTCCCAGGGATGAAATAAACTCCACGGAAGGATGAAAAATACCGCTGAGCTTAAGGGCCATCAGCATGGCTTTGATGTGCTCGAAGTTGTGGAAATCCACTCTATCCGCCTCATACTCCTCACGACCAAAGGACTGGATCTCCTGAATTCCCGAGAGGTTATCCTGGAGCTTACCGTTTAGCTCACCCATCTTTTTCTGGGAAGCCCTGAAATAAGGTCTTACCTTGGTGGAAAAAATCACTCCTGAAATAAGAATCAGTGGAATAGGCATACAGGTGATAAGTGCCAGCTTGAAATTGATTGTAAGAAGCACCACCAGAACACCCGCAAAGGTCACGGTGTTGGTGATGGTATCGGGAATGATGTGGGCATACAAAAGCTCGAAGTCTCTGGTGTCGTTGACAACACGGCTCATGAGATCACCGGTCTGCTTGTCATGAAAGTACCCAAGGTGCATTCTCTCAAGCTTGTCATAGACCTTGGTCCTCATGTCTCCCACCAGATACCAGGCGGCTTTGTGGGCCAGATAATTACTCAGGAACCTGAAAAGTACCCTCATAAGATACAGTACCACCAGGCCTGCAGTCAGATATCCTATGGTCCTGAGGCCCGCTTCATCAACTCCCCTCTCCACGATTCCCGTCATCGAGGAAAGGAGCTTTGGCGCCGTCAGGTTCACCACCGTCAACATAAGCGTAGAAAAAATCGCTATAACATAGAGCGACCTATATCTAATGGCCTCTCTACTAAGCCTCCACAACATTTTCATAATATCCTCCTCCATATGATGAATTGTCGGCGTAGCCAACATGAATTGCACCTACGGTGCATGAATTGCGCTTCGCGCATGAATTGAATCCCGCATGAAATGGTAAATGATAACGGCCACCCGGCCGGCGGGATTCATGTTAATATTGTCAGCATTAATATTCTGTTCAAGCTGTTTTAGCCACATCGTAAGGGCTATCAAAACCCACGTAATAGCTATAACAGCGGAAATGGCTGATTAATTATGTCAATATTATCATGAATCTCGCCGGACGGGTGGTCAGGCACTGCTCCCGTGGAGCCACGCGAGATTCAATTCATGCACCGAAGGTGCAATTCATGTGCGAAGCACAATTCATGCCAGCGAAGGTGGCAATTCATCCCGCCCGTCTCTGTCTGAACTCATTAATCCACAAACAGTGTCCTATACTCTCCCGGCGACATCCCCTTGTCCTCGTGGAAGACACGATTGAAGCTGGGGATGCTCTGGAATCCGGACAGCATCGCAACCTCGGTCATGGACATATTTTTGTGGGAAAGAAGCTCTGTGGCCTTCTCCAGCCTGATCATATTCAGCCACTTGCTGTAATTCATCCCCGTAATATTCTTGAAAATTCTGGAAAAATAGTCTCTGCTGATGCCCGCCATCTGGGCCATAGCCCCCTGGGACAGGTCATCGGCAGTGAGATTGTTCTTGATGTAATCCGTCACCAGCATCATCCTGCGCATGACGTCATCCTCGTAGGGATTGTGGGTCTCAAGGCTCAGCTCCCCGGCGAATTCCTCCCTGTTCTCATCAAGGACCTTCATAAATTCCATCAGCAGCATACAGCACTCCAGCTCCCTGTTGGTCTGGCCTGCGTAAAAGATCTCCTTCATCTTAAGGACGATGGCCTTTAACTTTTTTACCAGCTCAGGATGGCTGTTGACGCAGACAACATGAAGATTCCTGTAAATATGCATGATCCTCTGAAGGTCAAAAAGAGAATTCACAAAGGCGTTGCTGAACTGGATCACCAGGGCATCCCGGCGATCCGCGTCAATTATGGCATGGGTCTCCATGGGCCAGATCAGGACAAAATCGTCCTCCACCAGGCTATAGGTATTGCGGTTGACCCTGAAAAGATTGGTCTCTCCGGGTCCCACCAGGATGATCTCCCCATAGGAGTGCCAGTGCATCTGATAGCTGCGCTCCTTGTTGCCGGTGTACATATTGAAAGCGCTTCTGTTGTCAAAGTCATATCGCTCGTATTTGCTGTAATCCATCTGGTTTTCCCTTCGTTTTACATGCTTGCTCTAAAGATCTCCAGCATTGCTGCCTCATCCAGAACTCTGGCTGAGCCCTTCTTGCCGCCTACGCCTATGGCACACTTTTTTGCCATGGTCTTAAGATCATCATCGGTGGGCTTGATTCCAAGCTCCCTAAGATTAGTAGGCATATCAATGCTTCTGAAGAAATCCTCTGTGGCCTCGATACCGCAAAGGGCAATCTCCTCATCTGAACCTCTCTCTTCAACCTCCATTACATTCAAAGCGTATTTCTTGAATCTATGAAGACAGTTCTTGTATACATATCTTGCCCAGCTTCCCCAGATAGCTGCAAGTCCTGCGCCGTGGGCCACATCAAAGAGGCCTCCCAGCTCGTGCTCCAGCTTGTGGGTCATCCAGTCGCCGCCGTCATTGCCACAGCCTGTAAGGCCGTTGTGGGAAAGACTTCCTGCCCACATAACCTCGGCTCTGGCATCGTAGTTCTTGGGATCCTTCTTAAGGATCAGGGCGTTCTTTTTCACGGTGCGAAGAAGTCCCTCTGCCAGGGCATCGGTGAGCTCCATATTGCCGCCGTTACTGAAATATCTCTCCATGGTGTGCATCATGATATCGGTGCAACCGCAGGCTGTCTGATAATCCGGCAGTGTCATGGTAAGCTCGGGATTAAGGATTGCGAACTTTGGTCTGCAAAGGTCGCTGTTGTAGCCTCTCTTAAGAAGACCTTCCTCTCTGGTGATAACTGAGGAATCACTCATCTCGCTGCCTGTGGCCGCCAGAGTCAGGATAACGCCGATGGGCATGCTGGCGTTTGCTTTTCTCTTATAATCATAGAAATCCCAGACATCGCCTTCGTTGGCAATGCCATAGCCCATGGCCTTTATTGAGTCGATGACACTTCCGCCGCCCACTGCCAGAAGGAAGTCCACCTTCTCTTTTTTGCAGAGCTCGATTCCCTCATAAACAAGGCTGAGCCTGGGGTTGGGAACAGCGCCTCCAAGGGTCACATAGCTGATGCCCGCCTGATCCAGCTTGTCTTTTACCTGCTGAAGAAGTCCGGAGCGGATAACGCTGCCTCCGCCGTAGTGGATAAGGACCTTGGTACCGCCGAACTCTTTTACCAGATCTGCCACCTGCTCCTGTGTATTTTTACCGAAGATAACCTTGGTTGGGGTATAGTATTTAAAATCAAACATAGTGCTGTTCTCCTTTCGCATGAGCGGTTAAAAGCTGTAATCATGATACCATCTTGTGGTTTTGCCGCTCTTCTTACAGATTGGTATTAATTTTATCATTTTTTGACCTGAGAAAAAAATATATGTAAACGTCAATACAACCAATAGTCCGAAGTCATATCTGTGCAAAATAGCGAAAAATACCCAGAAATCCTTGGTTTTCTTGACATAATGCTACCTATTCCTTTACGATTTAATGGTATTTGGGGAATACAATACCCTGTGGGTATGTAGAATAAAAAATTATAAAGGAGAGAAGGTATGAAAGGTTTTGCAATGCTCAAAATCGGCGAGGTAGGCTGGATTGAGAAGGAACGCCCTGTATGCGGACCTCTTGATGCAATCTGTAAGCCACTGGCCATCGCAATCTGTACTTCTGACGTGCACACTGTTTGGGAAGGTGCCGTTGGTGATCGTCACAACATGATCCTTGGACACGAGGGCTGTGCTGAAGTAGTTGAGGTCGGCTCAGAGGTTAAGGATTTCAAGCCCGGTGACAAGGTTCTTGTTCCCGCTATCACTCCTGACTGGAACTCTCTTGAGGCACAGGCAGGATTCTCAATGCACTCAAACGGAATGCTTGCAGGCTGGAAGTTCTCCAACTTCAAGGATGGTCTTGATTCCGAATTCTTCCACGTAAATGATGCAGACGGTAACCTGGCTCACATGCCTGAGGGAATGAGCCTTGAGGATGCTTGTATGCTTTCTGACATGGTTCCTACTGGTTTCCACGGCGTTGAGCTGGCAGACATCCAGTTCGGTGACACTGTTCTTGTAATCGGTATCGGACCTGTTGGTCTTATGTCTGTTGCAGGCGCTCACATGCGTGGTGCTTCCCGTATCCTTGCAGTAGGAACACGTCCTACCTGCGTTGAGGCTGCTAAGTTCTACGGCGCTGACGAGTTCATCAGCTACAAGAACGGAACCATCGAGGATCAGGTTCTCGAGCTGACAGGCGGCAAGGGTGTTGACCGCGTAGTTATGGCCGGCGGCGATGTAAGAACCTTCGAGTCAGCTGTTAAGTCACTTAAGGCCGGCGGAAAGATCGGTAACGTTAACTACCTTGGAAGCGGCGACTACATCACAATCCCTCGTGTAGAGTGGGGCGTAGGTATGGGTCACAAGCAGATCAACGGTGGTCTTATGCCCGGCGGACGTCTCCGTATGGAGAAGCTCGGTGCTCTTGTTTCATCAGGTAAGCTTGATGTTAGCAAGCTTTCAACTCATGTATTCCACGGCTGGGAGCACATCCCGGAGGCACTTCAGCTTATGAAGGACAAGCCTGCTGATCTTATCAAGCCTGTAGTTATCCTTGATAACCAGCCATAATCTGATTTTGAATTAAATACAAACTGCGGGTGCCAAAAGAACATTTTGACACCCGCTAATTCTTGTTAAGGAAAAAAATTGTTTTAATGAATATTCTGATCGTATCCGGCTTTTTGGGAGCCGGCAAAACCACTTTTATAAAAGAACTCATCCGCCGCACCAAGGTCAGTCCCGTGATCCTGGAAAATGAATACGGCGATAACAGTATAGATGCCGCAGAGCTTCGAAGCAGCACTTCAGCTGATGCTCCTAATGGCTCAGGAGAGAAAAAACTTGAGATCCTTGAATTCATGGAGGGCTGCGTATGCTGCACCATGAAGGACAGCTTCGTTAATTCTGTGCTTACGGTGTTTTCCTCTCTTTCCCCGGAGTATCTTATCATCGAGCCCACTGGGGTTGGCAAACTCAGTAACATCGTAGGCAATCTGCAGCCCCTTCTCGTGGGTAATATCAGTCTTCTTAAGCCCATAGTCGTTGTGGCTCCAAGGAGCTATCATCAGAACTTGCAGGAATGGGGCGATCTGTACCGGGATCAGGTAGCAAACGCAGGAATCGTGGTCTTTTCCAAATGTGAAAATGAGTCCCCGGAGATCCTGGCAGAAACAGAAGCAGCCATAAAAAAGATCAATCCAAATGCAGAGATTATCAGCAGCCACTACACCACACAAAGCGATAACTGGTGGCGTTCCTGCTTTAGCCTTACTGCGGAAAATATTGAGCTTACCGAATCCGGCTCCGATATTGAGGGGCTCTCACAGCTCACCCTTAATAATGCCAGACTGGATAACCCTTCCCAGCTTATCACTCTGCTGGAGGACTGCCTTCACGGCGAATTCGGCGGTATCGTAAGAGCCAAGGGGACAATCCCCGTAGGCGGCGAATTTCTTCGCTTTGACCTGGCAGACCGGCTCTACTCAATAACAGACTCCACCTCTGAGGAAAACAGCTGCGTCTTCATCGGAAGATATCCGGACAAAGAAAAACTCCGCAAGAGGCTTGGATGCCTTCTTGCGGAGCGAAAAGTTTCACTTGGCAGGGAATACGTCAAGCGAAGATAAATGAGTCATTGAGAGCCCTCCCTGCCTACTCATTCATCGCCAGCAGATTCTGTGATTATAACATTAAAAGTTCTTGTCTTATTACTTCCGTCGTTGGCTTTAGCAGTAAATTTGACGGAACCCGTATCACGGATATAAACAGGATATTTAATATAGGTTACTTCATCTTTTTCAGCGAGTTCTCCGGCTCCGGCGCTGGCTATTCCAGGATTGTTACTGCTTATAGTCATTATATCGGTGCTGTAGTATTCAGGACCTTCCACTGAGATATTTAAATAAATAACTCCGCAAAAATCCTCGTCTCTGTCTTTAGGTATTTCTACCTCCGGCATGATATCTTTATCAAACCATTCGCTGGTTTCCTTCATTGTAACGGAGGCATATAATTTGCTAACCGGCTTCACCACGAAGATCGGAGCGCTTCCGGAGATCCTGCTTCCGTCAGTGGCAGTTGCTTTCACTATCAGCCTGCTTCCCTTATAGTCCTTTCCATATCCCTTCACAAGGCTATCGATCACATCTTCATATTTTTTCGATACGGTGACCTTACCGGTCTTACTTACAGTAACAGCCTTTTTCTCCTTAAAATAGCTTGTTACATCCCTGTACTCCTCATCATCTCCAAAGGCTGCCTCTACCGTGTAGTCCCAGGTCATCTTGGTGATGGCAGGTGTTCCGTAGGTATTTCCTGCCGTAGCAGTAAATTGTGCACTCTTTCCTATGCCCATGTAGGTCTGTCTGTCCTTGGAGGTTACATGCACCTCTGAAACAGGAACAATGTTCTTTACTGTTACGCTGGTCTTTTTCTTGGAGCCGTCAGTCGTTGACCAGGTGATCTTGGCTGTTCCTGGAACTGAACCGGACTTGACTATCCATACCTTCCTGTATTCGTCAAAATATGCGTAGGCAACACTTGGTTTATTGGAGGAAACCGAAAGTTCTGAAGTATCATAGTCATAGTCATGACCATAATAGAAATTAGTCAAAATAAGCTCGATCTGGTCTTCTCTGACCTCTGTTGTCTCAGCTATATCCTGATTGAAAAGACGAACAGCGCTTACGACTTCATAATCTTTGAACTTTTTGACCTTTTGAGCATATATTTCCTTATCCGGGTTACCCCAAAGAGTTGCAATTACTCTCACTAAACTCTGTTTTACTTTTACAGGTTTTGAAATTCCTAATACTCCGGAAGCTTCTTCACCTTTTACTCTGGCAACCACACAGAAGGCAGTATCAGAAGCTACATACTTAGCCACTTTCAGTTTTCCGGTCTTGGAATCAATGGATACACCTTTTATCTTGATCTCATTGCCGGCATCATCTCCCAGACTCCATACCAGGCCTTTGGTTGCATAAAATGCAGGTGTTGTGTAAGCAGTATAGTTCACAGACTTACCCGCCCCAACAAACTGTGGTCCGTAAACCTTTATTTCTGTAAGTGAAACAGTACTTTCAACTTTGATATTCTTTATTGTTGTTACCTTACCAACAGTGCCCTGAGGACTTGCATAAACAGCCTTAAAGGTAAAAGCTTTTCCGGGCTCTGCTCCATTATCAATAAATTTAGATGCCTTAAATACTGCGGGGGCATAATAGCCGAAGGTTCCTGCCGTAAGGCTCTCATTCTTAAATCCCGGATTCTTGCCATTTATTGTATATGCCACAACAAAGGCATGGCCTTTTTCAGGCTCACCGATATAGATATAATCCTCAGTTGAAAGAATCGCCCCCTCCTGAAGCGGGGTAAACTCTGAGCTTCCTGCTCTCTGAAGATAAACAACAGGTGAAGCAATTTCTTTTACCTTAGCGGTATTGGGCATCATAGCTGCCACATTGAGAATGCCGGCTCCTATGCCTTTCTCTTTTGTCTTGGTGGCATTGTTCTTCAGAATTGCCTCCATGTCCTTAGGGCTTGTATATCCTTCCGCACTCATGTAAAGAGCGCAGGCTCCGGCTACAACAGGAGCAGCCATGGAAGTTCCGTCCCAGGATGCATACCAGTCGTGATGATCGGTCTCTGCGGTTTTACCGGTGGTTAACTGATGGTCATGACCATTCCAGGTTGAAAAAATGTTTGCTCCGGGAGCTGCAATATCAGCCCAGTCGCCATAAACTGAGAAGTCTGTCTTACGACCGTCCCTGTCCACTGCTGCGACGCCTATTACATAATCATAGGCTGCAGGGAAATAATATGAATTAGAGGAATCATTACCCATGGATGCAATAACTGTAATTCCCGCATCATAAGCATGTTTGCATGCATCCTTCAGTGCGACGTTATATTCAGGACCACCAAGGCTCATGTTGATGATCTCTGCTCTTCTTGCGAAGGTATTTCCTTTTTCATCCCAACCGGCAACATAGTTTATTGCCCTTGCTATTGTGGCATCATCGCCTCCTTCGACCTTGTTTTCAAATTTGAAAACGGGCACTCCGAGGATACTTACATTGGGAGCCATGCCCACACCACCGACGCCGTTGGCTGCGGCACCGATTATACCTGCCACATGAGTTCCATGTCCGGATACGTCTCTCCACTCAGGATAGATATCCGTGTACAAGGTTACAGTTCTCTTTTGTCCCTCAGCCTTGAAATCCTCATGTTCAATGTCTATACCTGTGTCAATGACAGCAACGGTGATATTTTCATTGCCCATGGTTGTGCCCCAGGCTTCATAGGTTCCAACCATGTCGTGCATCCACTGATAGCCTTCTTTATCAGTGTCTTCTCCGGTAAAGGCATCCTTTTCATTAAAATGGTATCTTGGGAAAATTGCGGGGTCAGTAAGCTTTGATGCATAATATGACCACTCAGAAGCAGGTGCATTGCCCATAAGCTCTGCGTCTTCCGTTTCCTCTACCACGCCTTCATAGTCCACAGGATCTTCCATTCTTATATAGTGGTTAGGGCTTACAGGAGGAAGTGCCAGTGATGGGTCAGCTCCTGCTTTGACAGCCTCTTCTACCGTGAGCTCAGGGTCTGTTATCCTTGCCTTGGCTACGCCATAGGAAAAGTCTTCCAGCTCTGCATTATAGGCTGCTGCCACCTGCTCAGCGTATTCAACAGTGTCTGCGCTGTAGATGATTATTCCCTCTTCATAGTCCACGCCGGGAACCTTATCTGCCAGCATATTTGAAAGCATGTCATTGGCTTCCTTTTTATTCTGCATTTCCTCTTCTGAGGGGATATAGCCCTCCGGCATGCCGCAAAGGCCCTCCGGCAGCTCATCCTCGAACGCCTCCGGCACATAGTAAGAGGTTTCGTCTTCCAAAATCAGTTCCTCGGCTTCCCCGCTAATCTCTTCAGGGGCTTCCTCAGCTGAATCCTCAAGGATATCCAGGTCAGCTTCTTCCAAAAGCTGTTCCTCTTCAAAGAACTCCCCTGCAGCTGCTTCCTCTTCAAGGAATACTTCCTGAGCCGCAGCCACATTGCCGCTTGATAAGATCAAGGCAGCGCTTAGACCAAGTGCCATAACTCTCTTAAAATCCGCTTTTCTTTTCATTATCCCTCTCCTTTATACTGTCAAAAAAAAAGCATGTTGCTCGCAACATGCTCGCGCCGAGCGCGGTTGCATTTATGCAACATATACCTTACGCGCGAGTGCGCATCCATAGCGGCGCGTTTAATGTTTCAATAGGAAATTCCTCTGAATTTCCTATTGAAACATTAAAAGTGTCAGGGAATACCTGACACTTAATTATCCCTATGAAATATAGATGATAACGGATCATCTAAACTCACATACAATATAGGTCTCCCCGTTATCACTGTAGTAATATGCGATACCCACGGAAGAAAAGGTTTCTCTAAGCACATTGGCTTTATGGGTGGGGCTTAACATCCAGGCCAGGACTACATTTTCAGGCTTTTGCTGATTGGCATTCACAGCATGGGCAAGGTTCTCACCATTGGTGGATTTGGATACTGTGTACCAGGCCTTGCCATTGGGTCTGATGTGGGAAAATCTGGTAGAGCACTCTACTGCCCTTACTGCGGCGATGTCCGAAAGTCCATCATCCACTGTAAAAGCAGGAAGTCCTGCTGCGGTTCTCTCCGCGTTCATGAAAGCAATGACATCATCGGGACTGTTGGCCTCTGATCTCACAGGAGCAATTAACATCGCCCCAATTATTATTGCCATTAATAACGTGAAAACTTTTTTCATAAAGTATCCCCCTTTCAAAAGAAAAAGGCGTTAACTTGTATAACTATGATACTTTATTTCGGTGAAAAAAGCTCGCAAATACATGCGTTTTCGGACATCTTTAAGTAAAGTTTTAGAATTGAAAGAATATTTTTAGAAACTTTTTATCATTCACCTATGGACATTATTCCATCATGTATACTTTTACCCATTAACGTTATATCGTTGGAAACATCATGGGTAGCCGATGGGAATGCATCATATCCGGTCTGATCCCCCTCTGTGGGATAATAGATGGTCAAACCGTCAACCTCACAGGTTTTAACTTCATATTTGCCATAGTCCTGCTGGGTAAGAAGGTAAGCGGGATTAAATCTTGCCACATCCTCTTTTATCAGCATGGTTCCCTTGTAGAGGAGCCATATACACAAAAATGCCACAATAGTTCTGAATATAAGGCTGGTCACGTTCCTGCCAAGCCTGTTGTAGACGGAAATAAACACTCTTCCCAGCACAATGGCCGCCGTCATCCAGATGTAGACAACGCCGTATCTAACCAGAGGTGCGCTAAAGAGCCAGAACAGCAGGCATATTATCAGAGTTCCGCCGATGGTGAGGAAATCCGCGATATTTACCATGCTCCTGTGACTAAGGACAAATATCTTGGAACCTCTGTCGCTGTCTTCCACCGCTCTGCCGTTTTTCACCATGGCAATAATGAAATATACCAGAATAGCGATATACAAAAAGATCGCAACGATGTCCAGTATCAGCATGAGCTTGTTGATTCCGTGGATCTTCCCAAACCACTCCGGAAGCCACTGGGACAGGGCCACCTTTCCATACCGGGCAACATCATTATAGCCTCTTCCGAAGGTCTTGATCTCCAGGGCGTCATACTGGGCAAGGCCCGCAGGAATCTTCCAGGAACAGGTAAAAAGATCGATGAATGTAACAGGATATAAGAGCCATCCTGAAATAACTATATTTCTCAAAAGAAATGGCATTACAATTATGAAAGCCAGAAGGACAGACAGCCATACAGCCTTCATGTTCTGGGCTTTCTTATTGTGGACGAGTTTATAGATAGGGATAACCGACAAAAGGATCATGGGAGCCGCAGATAACTTCACCGTAACCGCAAATACCCCAAGAAGGGACAGCAGGATATAGGGAAGCACAGACTTCTCATGCCTGATATTCATATCCAGCCAGTGGATCACCACATAGAAAACAATGGTAGAAAGGAAATAATCCGAAGCCGGAGAAACAATCTCATCAAATACGGTGAACAGGTAGTAGATGGCTGTGATCCTGGCAAAATCTGAAAGAACGGGATGTCCCCTTCTTACGATATTCTTAAGATCCAGACACTGCCATGCAAGAATAAGGGCAAAAAAGCCCGCCATTACATGATAGGACTTTCCTCCCAGAAAGCTCATGCTGTAAAGAGCTGACAGAGGAAAAGCAGCGCTGTTATAAGCAAGCCTTACATGGAGATTACCAAGGCCCTTAATGATGCCGTAGTCCTCGATCCAGTGTATTGCCTGTGCATGATAAAGATCGGAATCGTAGTGCATGATGCCATGGCTGGTTCCATAGGCCATCAGAAGAAAAATCAAAAGATAATAGAGTCCGTTCCTGTCCACAGTAAAAATGTGACCGGAATGGAACAGATCGTCAAGAAGTTCATACCGGTAGTAGACTGCGATAGTGGCACAGATAACCACCATCAGCAGATTGGCCACAAAGCCCACACCGGAGAAAAGACTGAAAGTCTGGGCATAAACCGTAACAAGAACGATGCCGCAGACGATATTGCTCTCTTTATAATGAGTATTATAGGCCTTGGCAGTCTTATCCTTAGCCTTTGACTTCTTCATACAATCCCATGAGGAAATAAAATGTAAGAAGCCAAAACCTATGATATATGTGGTAATGATCACATAGATCCAGATCAGTAACACTGCTGCCATGCTAAAAACCCCCGTAAAGTAAAATAATTACAATACCTTTTTAACCTATAATACCGCAGGTAATAAATCCGATAAGTATACCAAGAAGCGCTCCAAAAAGAACCTGAAGCGGTGTGTGTCCAACAAATTCCTTGAGCTGCTGTTCAGGAGAGATATTTCTGTCCATCTGCTTGAACCAGTCCATCATATTGTTGATGACCTTGGCCTGCTTGCCGGTCTCTCTCCTTACTCCCATGGCATCATGCATGGTGATAAGGGCAACCACGCCGGCTATGGCGAACTCAAAGGTGTCTGCACCAAAGTTAAGGGCTGTAGCTGTAACCAGAGCCATAACTGTGGCTGAGTGGGAGCTGGGCATTCCGCCGTCTCCCAGAAGTCTCTCCGGATTGAAAGACTTATTAACCGCTACGTATATTATTGTCTTCAAAATCTGAGCAGTGAGCCAGCCAAAAAAGGCCGCAATAAGAATCTCATTGTTCAGAAGTTCTGTGAAAAACCTCATAAAAAAAACCTCATTTCAAGAAAATCACAAAAGTTCCTTAAGGTAGTCCTCAATGGCATCATGCCAGTCAGCAAACATAAAGTCTGATGTAAGCTTGAACATATAGTTCTCAAGGATACTGTAAGCGGGACGGGGAGCGGCCTGGGTGTTCTTGGCAAGATACTCCGATGTGGTCACGTGATTGACCTTAGTCTTCTTACCTGCCAGTCTGAAGATTTCCTCGGTAAAGTCTGCCCAGTTGGTATCTCCCTCGCAGGTTGCGTGGAATACGCCATAGTTCTCGGTAGGAAGGAGATAGTGGATAGCCTTGGCAAGCTCCTTGGTGCTGGTAGGTGTTCCCAATTGATCCTTAACAACGCTGACCTCATCATATTTTTCGGAAAGTCCCAGCATTGTCTTAACGAAGTTCTTACCGTCGCCGTAGAGCCATGCTGTTCTGAGGATAAAGAAATCCTTGGCGAACTGCTTGACCATCTCTTCGCCTGCAAGCTTGGTCTTACCGTAAACGCTGACAGGGCCTGTCTGGTCAAACTCGATATAGGGCCTGGTTCCATTTCCGTCGAAAACGTAATCTGTTGATACGTGAACCAGCTTGGCTCCAACCTCTGTTGCAGCAATAGCAAGGTTCCTGGGACCGATGGCATTGATCCTGTAGGAAAGGTCGATGTCACTCTCCTGCTTATCTACTGCAGTGTAGGCAGCGCAGTTAATGATAGCTGCGGGCTTAACCTGTCTTGCCAGATCCAGAACCGCATCAACACTGGTGATATCAAGGGGAGTAATGCCCTCT
>JAEEGL016190767.1_pt1 | contig 14961 bp, 10 predicted proteins | sample 9134231 | NCBI WGS metagenome assembly JAEEGL01 (sample SAMN16246548, study PRJNA631951) | gut metagenome | biome: gut microbiome; feature: rumen; material: fiber-attached | host: Bos | place: Iran: Karaj | collected 2018-10
CCTCGTCTGCCGCTTCGGTCTTCCCGCCTTTGAAAACGCGATCAAGCGCTCACGGCGCCAAAAGAGCGGCGACGGTACTTTCAAATCCTACGCCAACAGTTTCCAGACCGTCTCGCGGCTCGGGCTGGAGCGCGAAACCGACCTGCTCGCGCGGCTCGGGAACCCCGAAAAGGACCTCTGCTGCCTGCACATCGCGGGAACCAACGGCAAGGGTTCGGTCGCCGCGTACCTGTCGGCGATCCTGCGCGAAGCGGGCTTTTCGGTCGGGCTTTTTACCTCGCCGAACCTCGTGCGGGTGAACGAGCGGATCGCCCTGAACGGACAACCGATCGACGACGCCGACCTCGACCGCCTGCTCGAGAGAGTCAAGGGGGCGGCGAAGGATAGCGAAGCCGCCCGGGGCGAAGCGCCGACGCAGTTTGAGATCTGGACGGCGATCGCCTTCCTCTACTTTGCCGAAAAGAAGGTCGATTACGTCGTGCTCGAAACCGGGCTCGGGGGCGAGTTCGACGCGACCAACGTGATCGGAAAGAACGTCGCCGCGATCTTGACCAAGATCGACCTCGACCATACCGAATACCTCGGCGACACGATCGGAAAGATCGCCGAAACCAAGAGCAAGATTGTCAAAGCCGACTGTGAGACGGGGTGCGTCTTTTCTGCCCCGCAGACCCCCGAAGCCGAGCGCGTGATCCGCGACCGGGCGGCGGAAGTCGGCGTGACGCCCGTCTTTTCCGAGCCGCCCGCGCCGGAGGGGTTTGAGGGCGTGTGCGAACGCTTCTCCTACCGGGGGATCGACCTCTCTCCCTCGCTCGGCGGCACGCACCAGATCGAGAACGCCTGCCTTGCCTGCGACGTCGCCTTGAAACTCGGGATCGATCCCGCCAAGATCGCGGCGGGGATCGCCTCCGCCCGGCACCCGGGACGGTTTGAATTGCTCTCGCGCGACCCCGCGATTCTCTACGACGGCGGGCACAACCCGAACGGCATCACCGCCCTGAACTGCTCTCTCGACCGCTACTTCCCGGGGCGGGAAATGACCGTGATCTTCGCCTGTATGAAGGATAAGGAGATCGCCCCCTCGCTCAAACTGCTCGCCGAGCCGGGACGCGATTTCATCTTTACGACGGTGCAAAACAACCCCCGCGCCCTGCCCGCCGACGCCCTCTGCGAGAAGGCGGCGGAACTCGGGATCGCGGGCGAGAGCTGCCCCACGCTCGCCGAGGCGATCGAACGGGCGAAAGCGGGCGGAAAGATGATCTTGATCTGCGGTTCGCTCTACCTCTACGCCGATCTGCCAAACGGGCTCCGCTCGGTCTGATGCCCCCGGAACGCCCGCCGATAACGAACGCAAGTCCCCGCTCCCCCGCTCGGGGGGCGGTTTTGATTTTTCCCGGTTTTTCTTTCCTTTTGCGGCATAATTTGTTCCTTGCGTCGGGGTACGCCGACGGGCTATAATGGAACTGCCGGAAAGAAAAAACGAAACGGGAAAGACCGGCGTCCCCCCGGGAAAGGATTACATAGTATGACCTCTCGCCCTCTTCGCGTCTGTTCTCTTCTGCTCTCGCTGCTCCTCTGTCTTGCGTTCCCCGCCCTGCCCGCCCTTGCCGCGGGGGACAAAACGCTCCCCGCCTACGCCGTCCCGGCAAGCAGCCTCTCCTCTCACAAACCGCTTACGGTGCGTCTCGGGCGCGCGCGGCTCGCCATGGTCGGGCGGCTGATCGACGGGACGCCGTATCTCCCGGTCGCAGAGCTCTGCGACCTCTACGCCGACTGCCGGGTCAGGAATACCGCCGACGGCTGGACGCTCGAGGCGCCCGGGCTCTCGGTCTCGGCGTGGAGCGGCGCGACCTACCTGACGGTGAACGGGCGAGTCTTTTTCGACCCGCATCCCGTCGCCGTGCTCTCGAACGGCGACCTCTACGTCCCGATCGAGACGGCGAAGCGGCTTTCGGGCTTGACGCTCGCCTTTGTTCCCGCGACGGCGACCGTCACGCTGTCGGGCGGCTTTACGCCCCCGCGTTCGGGCGACGCCGTTTACGACCCCGACGCCCTCTATTGGCTCTCGCGCATCATCTCGGCGGAGAGCCGGGGCGAACCGCTCGCCGGGCAGATCGCCGTCGGGAACGTCATCCTGAACCGCGTGCGCTCGACCGCGTTCCCGAACACGATCTGGGGCGTGATCTTCGACCGCAAGGACGGCGTGCAGTTCACCCCGGTCGCAAACGGCACGGTCTACGCCGCCCCCTACTGGATCTCGACCGTCGCGGCGAAGATCTGCCTCGAGGGGTACTCGGTCTCAACCGCCGCGCTCTTCTTCTACGAACCCTCCAAAGCCACCTCGTTCTGGATCGAGAACAACCGCCCGTACCTGTTCACCGTCGGGCGGCACCGCTTCTTTTCCTGACCCGACCTCGCCCCCGGTTTTCCGGGGGCGTTTTTTTCTTGACAAGACTCCCGTCTTGTGCTACACTTGTTTCGAGTTATTCCCCGAAAGGAACCGAACATGAATATCACCGAAATCGACAGCAATTTCAAGATCCCCGACGACGTACAGCGAGAGGACCTGGTCTGGCACGACGTGCGGACCGCTCCCGTCTCGATCTACGGTCTCTCGGACCCGACCGACGCCTCGGCGACCTTCCACCGCTTCCCCTTCGACGTCGGCGAACGCGTCGGCGGAAAAGTCAAGGACCTGAATCTGCGTCCCGCCGGCGGGCGCGTCCGCTTCTCGACCGACTCGCCGTATATCGCCCTGCTCTGCGAGACCTACTATAAGATCGGCGTGATGCCGCATATGCCGCTCTCCGGCGCGCAGGGGTTCGACCTCTACCGCCACCGCGACAACGGCGAAACGGTCTTCGTGAAACCCTTTATGCCGCCTTCCGACCGCCTCGGGGAGTTCAACTTCTCGGGCATCGTCGACCTCGGGGAGGAAAAGGAGCGCGATTTCACCCTCAACTTCCCGCCCTACGGCACGGTCAGGAACCTCTGGATCGGACTGAAAAAGGGCGCGACCCTCTCGGGCGGGATCCCCTACCGGAACCAACTGCCCGCCGTGTTCTACGGCAGCAGCATCACCGAGGGCGCCTGCGCCTCGCGTCCCGGGCTGACCTACCAGGCGATCCTCTCCAAGTACCTGAACCTCGACTTCGTCAACCTCGGTTTTGCCGGCGCGGCGAAGGGCGAACCCGCGTTCGTCGAGTACATGGCGGGGCTTGAAATGTCGTGTTTCGTCTCGGACTACGACCACAACGCCCCCTCGCTCGAACACCTGCAAGCCACCCTTCCGCCCCTGTATTACGCCGTTCGGGAGAAAAACCCCACCCTTCCCTTCGTGTTTATGTCCGCCCCCGGCACGGGCGGCTGGCACCGGAAGATCCGCCGCGACTACATCGAGAGCGTCTGGCGCGACGCGGTCAAGTCGGGCGACAAGAACGTCTGGTTCGTCGACGGCTACACGATCTTCGCCGGGGATCTCGAGGACGAATGCACCGTCGAATGGTGCCACCCGAACGACCTCGGGATGCGCAAGATGGCGCTCGCCCTGATGCCCGTCTTCAAAAAGATCTACGGAATCAGATAACCCCGAACCGAAAACAACGGTCGCCCGCAAACCCGGGCGACCGTTTTGATTTGCAAGGCATAGTGAACGGGGATTGACAGACGCACGCGAAGAAGGTATAATAATACCATAAATTGACGCCGGAAAAACGGAGGACGATTTTCATGGCAATTTGGAAATGCAAGTTCTGCGGCGCACCGCTCGAGGTACCCGAAAGCGGCTCGGTCGCCGCCTGCGAATACTGCGGGATCAAACAGACCGTCCCGAAACTGGACGACGAGCGGCGCAACCTGCTACTCGACCGGGCGGGACAGTTCCTGAGGTGCAACGAATACGACCGGGCGGCGGCGCTCTATGAGCAGGCGATCAACGAGGGCGGGGACGATCCCGAACTCTTCTGGTCGCTCGTCCTCTGCCGCTACGGGATCGAATACGTCGAGGACGCCGCTACGCGTCGCCGGATCCCGACTGTCAACCGCACGCAGTTTTCCGCCGTTTCCGCCGATCCGGATTACCGGGAAGCGATCGCCCGCGCCGACGCGTCGCAGCGTGAGATCTACGAACGCGAGGCGGCGGAGATCGACGCGATCCAGCGCGGGATCCTGGAGATCTCGCAAAAAGAGGAACCCTTCGACGTTTTCATCTGCTACAAGGAGAGCGACGCGAACGGACGGCGCACCCCCGACAGTGTTCTGGCACAGGAACTCTATTACGGACTGAAAAACGAGGGGTTCAAGGTCTTTTTCTCGCGGATCTCGCTGGAAGACAAACTCGGAACAGCGTACGAACCCTACATCTTCTCGGCGCTCCATTCGGCGAAAGTCATGGTGGTCGTCGGGACCAAACCCGAATACTTCAACGCGGTGTGGGTGAAAAACGAATGGAGCCGCTATCTTGCCCTGATCAAGCAGGGAGAGAAGAAAACACTGATACCCGCTTACCGCGATATGGATCCCTACGATCTTCCCGACGAGTTTGCCGCCCTGCAAGCGCAGGATATGGGGAAACTCGGCTTCATGCAGGATCTGATCCGCGGGATCAAAAAGATTGCCGGACGGTCTGCTCCCAAAGCCGAACGGACGCCCGCCCCAGCCGCTCCGACGGGCGCCGCTCCGGTGGGCGCCGGATCGAAGGAAAACCTGCTTGAACGGGGGTTCCTGTCTCTGGAATACAAGGAATGGGAAACAGCAGACAGCGTATTCGAGCAAGTGCTCAATATCGATATGCACGAAGCGCGCGCCTACGTCGGCAAACTGTTGGCGGAGAGGAAGATCGCCTCGACCGACGCGCTCGCCGAAGGCACCGATCCGATTGACGACGATAAGAACTTTGAAAAGGCGATCCGCTTTGCAAACGACGAATACCGGGAAAAACTCAAGACGATCGCCGACGGGATCCGTCAGAATATCAACCGGGTGAAATACGATCAAGCCGACCAGATCCCGCTTGATAACCTTTCTCTTTGCACACAAGCCGCAAATCAGTTCCGTGCCCTCGGTACTTACCGCGACGCAGCCGAACGGGCGGAGTACTGTGAACAGAGGATCGTGGAACTCGAAGACTCTCTTCGGCACTCTGCGAAAAAGGAAGCATCCGCCATTTCTTTCCTCCGCCTCTACTCGATCCTGACGACCTTCGCCGCGATGCTGTGCGGGTGTCTGTTTTCACTTTCAATCGATAACGCCCTGCCCGTTTGGCTCGTCTTCGCCGCCGCTCTCCTGATCGGCGGGATCGTCGTGTGCAAAGTCCTTCAGGTACAGAAAATTGGGATCATTGCTGTCTTCCCGACGTTTTCCCTGCTCATTGTTACGCTTATATACGGTGTCTGCCATGATATAGGCGATTATTTCGTCATGATTCTCATAGCGATCCTACTTTTCACTATCAACTTGATCGTCTCATTGAGAGATATCAAAAACGAGTCCGGTCATATTTTCATTGCCGAAGGAACAGAGACCGTTCGGAGCATAAAACACGGAGACGCATTTTCCGCTGTCACGATCCCCGCAAGCGTCACCCGGATCAAGCAAGGCGCGTTTCAGGATTGCGCAAATCTGTCCGTGATCTTCTACAAAGGCACCCAAAAAGAGTGGGAAGCGGTCGTAAAAGAGGACGGATGGATCAACGGAACGAACCGCTTCGTCGTCCAGTGCACCAACGGACGGATCACGTATAAGAAAACGAACTGAACCCCGAACATAACGAAAAACGCCCGCGCTTTTGCGCGGGCGTTTGGTTTTTGTTTTCAGTTTTTGCGGGCGATCGCGGCTTTGGCGCGCTTGACGATCTCGGCGGACGTCAGCCCGTAGAACTCGAGCAACTGCGGCACCTTGCCGCTCCGTCCGAAGACGTCGCGGACGCCGACGCGTTCGAGCGGCACGGGGCGGTTCTCGGCGAGCGTTTCGCTGACGGCGGAACCGAGCCCGCCGATGATATTGTGCTCTTCCGCCGTGACGACGGCGCCGGTTTTAGTCGCGGACTTGACCAGCAGTTCGGCGTCGATCGGTTTCAGGGTGTGCAGGTCGATCACCTCGGCACAAATCCCCTCGGCGGCAAGCGCGTCGGCGGCTTCCAGCGCCAGATGCACCATATACCCGATCGCGACGATCGTGACGTCGGTGCCCTCGCGGAGCAGTCTGCCCTTCCCGATCTCAAACGGGGCGACGCCCTCGCCCGCCGTCACTTCGGGAACGGCGAACCGACCGAAGCGAAGGTAGACCGGACCGTCCCATTTGAGCGCTGCTTCGACGGCGGCGTAGGTCTCGGGACCGTCGGCGGGGCAGATCACCGTCATACCGGGGATCACGCGCATCAGGGCGAAGTCCTCGCAGCACTGGTGCGTCGCGCCGTCCTCGCCGACCGTGATTCCGGCGTGCGTCGCGCCGATCTTGACGTTCAGGTGGGGGTAGGCGACCGAGTTGCGCACCTGCTCGAACGCGCGTCCGGCGGCGAACATGGCAAACGACGAAACGAACGGAACGGTGCCGGTCGAGGCGATCCCGGCGGCAACGCTCATCATGTTGCCCTCGGCGATCCCGCAGTCGAAGAACCGGTCGGGATGTTCTTTTGCGAACAGGCAGGTCTTGGTCGCCTGCGCGAGATCCGCGTCGAGGACCACGAAGGGATACTTGTCGGCAAGCGCGACCAGCGCTTTTCCGTACGCTTCTCTGGTTGCGATCTTATCAGCCATTCTGTTTGAACCTCCCTTCGATCTCCTCGGGCGAAAGTCCGAGATCGGCAAGCCCGACGCGGTACAGATCCTCCTTCGGAGCGGCGCCGTGCCACTGGACGGCGTTCTCCATATACGAAACGCCCTTGCCCTTGACCGACTTTGCGATGATCGCGGTGGGTTTTCCCTTGACCTGGCGCGCGGCGGCGAACGCCGCCTCGATCTGGTCGAAGTCGTGGGCGTCGATCGAGATCACGTTCCAACCGAACGCCGCGAATTTCAGGTTGTGCGGCGTGGGGTTCATCACCTCTTCGACCGTCCCGTCGATCTGCAGACCGTTCCAGTCGACGATCGCGACGAGGTTATCGAGGCGGTAGTGGGCGGCGAACATCGCGGCTTCCCACACCTGTCCCTCTTCGCTCTCCCCGTCGCCGAGGATGGTATACACGCGGTAGTCCTTGCCCGCCGCTTTTCCGGCGAGCGCCATGCCGCAGGCGGCGGAGATCCCGAGACCGAGCGAGCCGGTCGACATATCCACGCCGGGGATCCCTTTCATATCGGGATGCCCCTGCAGGCGGCTGTCGATCTTGCGCAGGGTCTTCAGTTCTTCCACCGGGAAGAAGCCGCGCTCGGCGAGCGTCGCGTAGAGGGCGGGGGCGGTGTGCCCCTTCGAGAGAACGAAGCGGTCGCGATCCGCCGCTTTCGGGTCCGCGGGGTCGATCTTCATCTCCTTGAAGTAGAGGTAGGTCAGCAGTTCCGCGATCGAGAGCGATCCGCCGGGGTGCCCGCAGCCGGCGTTGTAAACGCCGTCGAGGATCCCGATCCGGACACGGTTCGCCGTCTCGGCGAGGACCGTCTTTTCGGCTTGGTTCATAATGGCTCCTTCAGTCGTATTCCGCCGCGCGGCGGTGGATCGTTTTTACCAATTCCATTGTACCGCAAAGCGTGCGTTCTGTCAAGGTCAAAGCGTGCTTTCCCGACCCCTTTTCGACGCTTTTTTTCACGCGGCGGGCGCGCGCGGCTTTTTTTCTTTGCTCCCCGCTTGTCTTTTGGCTCGAAATATGGTATAATGCTAAACTGTATAGGTATGAAACCCGCCCTGCATGAAAGGATACGACATGAGCAAACCTGTTGTGGCGATCGTTGGTCGCCCGAACGTGGGGAAAAGCACCCTGTTCAATAAACTGATCGGCGAACGTCGCTCGATCGTCGAGGATACCCCGGGCGTGACCCGCGACCGGATCTACGGCGAGACCGAGTGGAGAGGTCGCCGCTTTATCCTGATCGACACGGGCGGTATCGAACCCAAGACCGACGACGTGATCCTTTCGCAGATGCGTCTGCAGGCGGAAGTCGCGATCGAATCCGCCGACGTTATCATCTTCCTCTGCGACATCCGCTCGGGACTGCTCGCCGACGACCGCGAGATCGCCGTGATGCTGAAAAAGAGCCGGAAACCCGTCGTGATCGGCGTGAACAAGTCCGACCGGATCGGCGACGTCGCGCCCGAGTTCTACGAATTCTACGAACTCGGTTTCGACGAGGATCCGATCGCCCTCTCTTCCCTGCACGGTTCGGGGAGCGGCGATCTGCTCGACCGGGTGCTCGCCTACTTCCCCGAAGAAGAGGCGGGAGAGGTCGAGGAGGGCGTGGTCTCGGTCGCCGTGATCGGGAAACCCAACGCCGGCAAGTCTTCGATCGTCAACCGACTGGCGGGCGCGGAACGCTCGATCGTCTCGGATATCCCGGGCACGACGCGCGACGCGATCGACACGCTGATCGAGAACGAAGAGGGCAAATTCAACTTCATCGACACCGCCGGGATCCGCCGCCAGAGCGTGATCGAGGACAGCGTCGAGTACTACTCGGTTTTGCGCGCGAAGACCGCCGTCGAGCGCGCCGACGTCTGCCTGCTGATGATCGACGCCGAGAAGGGGATCACCGAGCAGGACGAGAAGATCGCCGGGATCGCCCACGAGGCGGGCAAAGGCACGATCGTCGTGGTCAACAAGTGGGACGCGGTCGAAAAGGACAACGACAGCGTGAAACGCTTCACCGAAAAGATCCGGATCGCCCTCGCCTTCATGCCCTACGCCCCGATCGTCTTCGTGTCCGCGAAGACCGGGCAGCGGGTGAACAACCTTTACAAGATGATCAACGACGTGTACGCCGCGGCGAACTTCCGCGTGCCGACCGGGATGCTGAACGACCTGCTCGCCGACGCGATGGCGCGGCATCAGCCGCCCTCCGACAAGGGCAAGCGGCTCCGCATCTACTATATGACGCAGTTGCGCTCGGCGCCGCCGACCTTCGTGGTCTTCTGCAACAGCGCCGAACTGTTCCATTTTTCCTATCAACGCTATCTTGAAAACTGTCTCCGCGAGACCTTCACCTTCCAGGGCACGCCGATCCGGCTGATGATCCGGGAGAAGGGCGAACAGAACGTCGGGGACGTGTAACGGAGGACGAACCATGTTTATCGACCGGATCACGATCTCGGTCAAGGCGGGCGACGGCGGCAACGGCGCGGTCACCTTCCACCGGGAAAAATACGTGCCTGCGGGCGGTCCCGACGGCGGCGACGGCGGACGGGGCGGGAATATCGTCTTCCGCGTGGACGAGGGGGCGAACACCCTGCTTGCTTTTCGCTATCACCGCAAATTCGCGGCGGGACGCGGCGAGGACGGCAAGGGCGACAAGATGCACGGCAAGAACGGGCAGGACGTGGTGATCCTCGTGCCGCCCGGAACGCTGCTCCGCGATCCCGAAACGAAAAAGATCCTCTTCGATATGTCGCGCGACCGCGAGTTCATCGCGGCGAAGGGCGGACGCGGGGGCTGGGGCAACCGGCACTTCGCCACCCCGACGCGGCAGATCCCGCGCTTCGCCAAGAGCGGGACCAAGGGCGAAGAGAAGGAGATCCTTCTGGAACTGAAAATGATCGCCGACGTGGGGCTGATCGGGTTCCCGAACGTCGGGAAATCCTCGCTCCTCTCGCGGATCTCGAAGGCGAAACCCAAGATCGCCGACTACCACTTCACGACGCTCTCCCCCAACCTCGGCGTGGTCGAGGTCGGAGAGGGGCGCGGGTTCGTTTGCGCCGACATTCCCGGGTTGATCGAGGGCGCCTCGGAGGGACTCGGGCTCGGGCACGATTTCCTCCGCCACACCGATCGCTGCCGCTTGCTTCTCCACGTTGTCGATCTATCCGGCTGCGAGGGGCGCGATCCGGTCGAGGATATCGACGTGATCGACCGCGAACTTGCCCGTTATTCCCCGGAACTTGCAACCCACCCCCAGATCGTCGTCGCGAACAAATCCGACGCGGTCGACGAGGCGTCCGACGCGTGGGAACGCGTCCAAAAGAAAGCCGCCGAACTCGGTCGCCCGGCGATCCGGGTTTCCGCCGTGACCGGCGAGGGACTGCCCGAACTGATCCGTCTGGCGGCGTCGGAACTCGAAAAACTCCCGCCCGTACGCGAATACGAACCCGAGATCACGCCCGAGACCGAGGCGGCGCGCCGCGCGCTCGAGGCGGAGGACGAGAAGCAGACCTTCGTCCGTCGGGAGAACGGGATCTACTACGTCGCGGGCAAATGGCTCTCGAACTTTATGGAGCAGTTGAACCTGAACGACTACGACCAACTTAACCGTTTCCAGCAGGTGCTCGAAAAGAACGGCGTGATCGACCTGCTCCGCGAGGCGGGCGTACGCGACGGCGACACGGTCGAGATCTACGGGTTCTCGTTCGACTTCTACTACTGATACGCAACCGAGAGGGGGGATCGCGGTATGGACTACGCTTCGCTCGACGCCGTTTTCGCGTCCGAGGGGATCACGCAGTACGCCGCGATCCCCTTTTCGGCGTGCCGCGTTACCCTGCAACGGCTGCTCGACCGGGAGCCGGGGTTCGTCCCGCGCACCGTCCTGCTCTACCTGGTCCCCTACTACGCCGGACCAACCGAGAATCTCTCGCTCTACGCGGCGTCCCGGGACTATCACCTGTTTTTCCGATCCTTCGGCGAAAAACTGATCGGGTACCTGCAAACGGTCTATCCGGGCGGGGGTTTTCGCAGTTACGGGGATCATTCCCCGATCGCTGAAACCGACGCCGCCGCGAAAGCGGGGCTCGGGGTGATCGGGCGGAACGGGCTTTTGATCAATCCCGAATACGCGTCTCTGGTCTTTATCGGGGATGTGGTGACCGACGTTCCCCCCGAAAACTTCCCGCTCTGCCGCGAGCCCGCCGAGGTCGCCTACTGCGAGAACTGCGGCAGTTGCGCGCGCGCCTGCCCGACCGGGATCCTTTCCGGCAAAGGAGAACTTTGCCTTTCCGCCGTCACGCAGAAGAAGGGTGAACTGACCCCGGAGGAAAAGGAACTGATCCTCGACCACGGCTCCGTCTGGGGCTGCGATCTGTGTCAGGTCTCCTGCCCGCACGTCAGACGCGCGATCAAGTCGGGCGACGCGAACTCCCCGGTCGCGTTTTTCAATACCGACCGCACCCCGCGCCTCACCTACGACCTCGTCGCGTCTATGCCCGAGGACGAGTTCCAATCCCGCGCCTACGCCTGGCGCGGCAGAAAAACCCTCCTCCGCAACCTCGCGCTGCTCGAGGGGAGAGACGAGGAGTAACGAGAGGGACGATTTCACGCTTTCTTGTAAGAAAGCGCGGCAAAGAACTTCAATATGGGATTGAAGTCAGCGGCACGGCTCGACACTCGCCGTCCCGCGGTTTCAAAAACGGTACAACAATGTCAATCCAAATAAAAAGCCCCCCGCTGAAGCACACTTCATCGGGAGGCTTACTATGCGTATTGGACATTTTTTAAATCTTATATATGTAGTCATATCCTTCTACGACAAACTTAAGTTTATGATACTCATTTGCTATCAATGATGCACAAACTTTCTCTTTGCAAGGATGGCGGTAACCATTTGAAAGACCAAATGATAGCACCATATCTTTTGCCCGTTCAATTACCCAATCATCGACCTTGTCCCACTCTTTCTTGGCTCCATGATGAGGAATCTGTAAAACAATCGTGTCCTTTGACTCAAGTCTTTGCTTAATCCTGTTTGTTAGATCCTGATCAAACACAACATCGCCAGTCAACAATGTTTTCATCTCGGGTCTTTTTATGCCCCAATGCAATAACACCAATGATGACACATTTAAATTTCTAAAAAAAGTTTTGAAGCATTTTTGTAGTTGGTCAATACTCTCCTGACAAATAATATACTCTTCAATGCTTTTACCACCAAGTAACGTTTGTAGCTTGCCTTGAAGCTTTTTCAGTTTGCTGTTGCTGATCTGCTTGTTATAGAAATGAAAAAACCACCCTTGTTGGGAATCCGATATGCCATTTGAATTGACAAAGACGGGCTCTGTCTCTATATTGGCGTTAGCGAAATCCGAGTTAGGTTCTTGAAAGGTATGTTGACAACCATACCATCTCAACATCCAATGAAATTCAACGTTCTGCGGGGTCAAACCACCGGCAATCAAATTCGCCACAAAAACATTTTTGTATGTCCGCGCATCAAAATAAGGGAGATAGACTTTTTTTATTTGATAATTCTGGAACAAAAGAGGCAAGCCATTTATATGATCTTTGTGGAAATGCGAAATAGCGACAAAATCAATATTGCAGCAAGAAAGGAAAGGCAACTCAATTGCTTTTGGGGTCTCGCTTCCACAATCAAGTATAAATCTAAACGCTCCATCATCAATGCTTCCAGAATAAAACAACCCTTGTCCTACTCCGTGAAAAACAAATTCATTGGACATATCAATAGTTTCCTCCTGGAATGATTACATCTCCATCAACGCAATGCACAGTATGTCTTGAGAACTGCGATAAATTATTCCCTTTGCTGATAGAGTTCCATTGCGCTACTGTCCCTGTATATCTTATTTCCCCTGAGCAATCATTAAACGCGTCGTTTCCAATACTTACAACGCCTTTGCCGATAACAATTGATGCCTTACTACTTCCAAACGCCCAGCTTCCTATGCTTGTGACATTATCTGGAATAACAATGGAGGTCATCCCGACACAAAGTTGAAAAGCAAAGTTTCCTATCGTCTTAACACTATATGGGATGGTGATTGAAGTCAGTTTGGTACAACCGTAAAATGCACACGCAGGAATGATCTCAACATTATTACCGATCGTAACTGTTTGTAGACTTGTACACCTGGCGAAAATCGGATAAGTTACCGATCCTGCCGTAGCACAATTCGTGGCATTCCATAAAACAGAAACAAGATTGCTACACCCGGCAAACGCTCTTTCTTTTACATCTGTGATCCTGCTCGGAACGGTAATCGAGGTCAAGCCGGTGCACCCTGAAAACGCCTGATATCCTATGCTTGAAACCTTATTCCCAATGGCAACCGAGGTTAGACCAGAACACCCCAAGAACGCCTCCTGTCCGATATTCGTAATATCGTTTCCAATGGTGACAGAAACCAGACCAGTACAACCGCGAAATGCTCCATCACCAATGATTGTAAGCGCAGATCCGTCTAATGATCCGCTTATTTTTATTTCAGTTACGTTTTGCTTAAAGTATTCCGTAACTCCTGTGATCGTCTCGTTATCATGCGTAAAATAGCATTCCCATCTCGCCGTTAACACCAAATCCCCTGTGTGCTCGTTTAAAACTTCAATTCTGTCGCCGTCAGGCGTATACCACCCAAGAAAACGCCCGAGTTCCCATGTCGGTTCTTTTAAAGCCAAATTGTCTGTAATGCAATACGAAGTGGGATTATCTGCATTTTCACCACCATTTGGATTATAAGAAATCGAATATGATTCGGCAATCCAAAGAGCCTTAATAGTAATATCATCGGTAACAGGAAGTGAAAAATCATATTCCCACCGATCAAACGAATACGCATCTCGAACCGGATCTGTTTGAGGCACAGGGATTGTGTTTCCCTCTTCCACCGAAACGGAGGCAATCGGAGTCCCACCGTCAGTTTGGAAAGATACCGTATAAATTGGTCTCCTACGGATCGTGACGGTATAAAGAGAAAGCTCCTCTCCGTTTTCAGAAGAGACAAGAATATAAAACGCATTGTCGCCGGGAAGAAGAGTTGCCGTTTTGGTTGGAATTAAATTTGTTCCCTCAACATCTGTACTGATTTGCCAACTCAACGATTCATCGACCTTGATTTGACCAAGAAAAGAATATGTGTCAGTTGAATTCGGAACGACCAAAGAAAGCGTCGTGCCATCTATATTAAACGAGGGGGCGCTTAACTGTTCAGTATCCAAGCCTGTTTCTTGCGTATTGGAAGCCACCGCTGACGAATCGCTGTCACACGCCGAAAAAGCGACCAAAGATAAACACAGGCAAATCAATGTAACAATACTCCAAAATATTCTTCTCATAGGTGTTATCCCCTTAGCGTTTTTTTACATTTTAATATTATCACTATTCGTCAACCCTGTCAAGTCAAGAGAAATCAAATAATGCTCTTCATTCTTCAATTAAAAGGAGAGATAGTGTGATCCTTTTTTGAGAAAGGCAGAAGGTATTCTAAAAAACGCCCTCCCGCGCCGGCGTGCAAAAAGGGCGGAGCGCAGGCGAGTGCAGAGTTTCCGTTCTCGTCCCGAAGGTGTATAAACATACTCCGAGAGGGCGAGAACGGGAAGAAGAAAACAAATTAAAAACAAATGGAGAAAACCGCCCGGAGGGGCGGTTTTCAACCTTAAATAGCATTCATTAAAGCATTGCGTTCCAACAGAGCGACAGGCACACGCGGATTACCGATAAATCATTCGTTTTCCGGTCTGTGCCGCATCCGCCCGCCCTCAAACGCCGAACATCAGGTCGCCGTAAGTCGCAACGGGCCAATATTCTGCCGCTGTCAGCGGCTCCATCCCGTCCACCGCTGCGCGGAGTTCGTCCATCAGCGGCAGGATCTTGTCGGCGTATTCCCTTGCCTTTTCGTACCCGTCGGCGATCTTGGCGGCGATCTCTTCCTCGTCCTCGAGTTTCGCGACGAGACGGTAGGTCTCCTCGGCGAGCCCGGTCAGGCGGCGGACCAGATCGGTCTCGACGCGGACGCCGACGTTCGGGGCGAGGTCGCGCTTCTTCAACGCCGTCGCGGCGAGGTCGCGCATATACTTCTCGACGGCGGGCAGGTAGTCGCGGCGCACCATATTGATCATGGTCAGCGCCTCGATGTTGACGACCTTCGCGTAGTTCTCGA
>JAEEGL010705109.1_pt1 | contig 14960 bp, 7 predicted proteins | sample 9134231 | NCBI WGS metagenome assembly JAEEGL01 (sample SAMN16246548, study PRJNA631951) | gut metagenome | biome: gut microbiome; feature: rumen; material: fiber-attached | host: Bos | place: Iran: Karaj | collected 2018-10
CCGCTCATGGAGTAGTCCAGGCCGGCGGCCATCTGCATGCGGAGGTCGGTCCAGGAAGTGCCGATATCCCCGCTCCAGGTGGCGGTGCTGTAGCGCTGCAGGCCGGCAAAACCGTTGCGGGTGAGCAGGAACACACGCTTGTCCGGGTCTACGCTGCGCTGGCCTTCATAAATGGCCTGCGCATTCACCAAAGCATAGGCATTGAGGTATTCGGTGGAAGAGCCCAGGGCATTGGGCGTGAGCAACCACTTGAGGTAATCCATGGGCAGGCAGTCCCGCAGATTGGGCTCGCTGGCATCCATCCACCAGGCATCGATCTTGCGCCCGAAGCGGCTGTAGAGACTCTGGTCCATCTGATACCAGAACATCCGGCGGCCTCCGGGGGCATAGGCATCGTAAAAACTCTGCTTATAGCCCAGCCAGTCCACCAGGGAGTCTTCCTCGGCGTGCGTATAGGCATAGCCAGCAGCCTTCAGTTCCTTGTAATGCTCTGTGTTGGTATAGAACTTGGGCCAGACGGAAATCATAAAACGGGCATTCATTCCGTGCACGTCGTCCAGCATCTTTTCCGGGTCCGGGTAGCGTTCCGGATCAAATTCGTGACTCCCCCACTGGTCTTCTTTCCAATATTGCCAGTCCTGGACGATATTGTCCACCGGAATGTGCCTCCGGCGCAGTTCCCGCAGCGTTTCCACCAAATCGTCCTGGGTGGCATAACGTTCCCGGCTTTGCCAGAATCCCAACACCCATTTGGGCATCACGGGCGCCTTGCCGGTGAGCTGACGGTAGTTCCTGATCACCCCGTCGTAGTTCTCCCCTACCATAAAGTAATAGTCGGCCTGGGGCTCGGCTTCGCTCCAGAACGTCAGGCCCTGGTCCACGGCCCCGGCGGGCAACACCCGCAGGCCGATATAGGACACGTCCCCGTCGGGTTCCCAATTAATCTTGAAAGGCGTGGGAACACCTTTTTCCAAATGGACGGTATACTTATAGCTGTTGGGGTTCCAGGCCGGACGCCAGCGGCGGGACATCACTTCCTTCCCGCCCATTTCCGTCTGCTGGAAGCCGGCGTAGTACTGGATAAAGTGGTAATCCCCCGTCTCGCGGGCGGTGAGGGTGCCTTCATAGCACACCGTAGCCCCATTAAGGGGGATTTCAGGCAGGTTCCGGATGGCCCATTCGTTCTCATAGAACAGGCTGTCTTCCTTTTGGACCAGTACCGTGCTATCGGCCACCCTATAGGTACCCGTGAGGTTCAGGTCAAAGACCTCTCCCAACTGCCGATAAGGCTGGTCGGTGCCCCAGCGGCTCAGGGAATAGGCATCGAACAGCACGCCGTAGCCTTTATTGGAAACCACCAGCGGCACGCTTACCTTGGTGTTGTACTGGTACAGTTCCTCCGGACGGCCTTTGTGGTCGAATTCCCCCGCCTGGTGCTGTCCCAGGCCATAAAAGGCCTCGTCATCGGCCGGCTCAAAACGCACGGTGGTGCTCCATAGCCCCTGTTCCGGGCTGGGTGCCAGCGTGGCGTGGCCGTTCAGGGCCAGCGGGGTGCCGTCGGCCTTATAGAAATGGACCGATCCATCGGCCTTGTACACATCTACTGATAAGGCGGAGGTGGTAAGGTGAACCTTGCCCATGGCATCACTCACCTTGTAGTCCGTGAAAAGATCCTCCTGGGGCAGCACGGCCAGGCTTTCGCGATCCCAGAACATCCCGTCCGGCGTTACGCTCACCCGCACCACTTCCGGGGAAATGACCTGCAAGCGTACGTAGCCCTCCTGGGTCTTGATATTCACCTCACCGTCCGGCGCACAAGCCACCAGACACAAAGTCAACGCCAGGGCGTGAAATGCTGTCTTCATAAGTTTCCGTCAATCAACTTGTTGAGCGTCTCCACCGACAAACCGGTACGCAGGCCGTCTTCCGGCGTGTGCAGACAATAGTCCACCAGGCGGTCCACCGTGGAAGTGGCCACATGCATGCGGGTATCGGACGAAGCGTAATAGATGAACACCTTGCCGTCCGGGTCGCAGATCCAACCATTGGAGAACAGGACATTCATGACGTCACCAATGTATTCCGGTCCCTCCGGGACCATGAAGAAGCCACCGGGCTGGGCAATCAGTCGGGAAGGGTCTTCCAGGGCCGTCATATACAGATAGAGGACATAGCGCAGACCGCTGGCGCAACCGCGGACACCGTGGGCCAGGTGCAACCAGCCCTGGGGAGTCTTGATGGGATGCGGGCCTTCGCCGTTCTTCACTTCCTTGATGGTATGGTAATAGCGGCGATTGATAATCTTCTCCTCCCTGATCACGGCATTTTCCATGCTGTCCACCAGGGCCCAGCCAATGCCGCCGCCGTTGCCGGCGTCGATGAATCCGTCCTGCGGGCGGGTGTAGAGGGCATATTTCCCGTCCACAAACTCCGGGTGCAGCACCACGTTGCGCTGCTGGCTGGCGCTGCGCACATCCGGCAGACGCTCCCAGTTCACCAGGTCCTTGGTGCGGGCCACACCGGCCGCTGCCGTGGCAGCGGAAAGGTCTCCCTCGGCTGAATGGTCCTTGCGCTCCACGCAGAAGATGCCGTAAATCCAGCCGTCCTCGTGGGCGGTAAGGCGCATATCGTACACATTGGTGGCGGGTTCACCCCACTCAGGCATAGTGATAGGACGAGGCCAGAAAGTGAAGTTGTCCACGCCGTTGGGACTTTCGGCAACGGCAAAGAAGGACTTGCGGTCGGCCCCCTCCACGCGCACCACCAGCACATACTTGCCATTCCACTTGATGGCACCGGAATTCAGCGTGGCGTGAATGCCGATACGCTCCATCAGATAGGGATTGCGCTCCTGGTTCAGGTCGTAGCGCCACTCCAGCGGCGCATGATCGGCCGTAAGGATAGGGTTTTCGTAGCGCTCATACACACCATTCCCCTCGATGGGGACATTTTTTTTCACAATCAACCGGCGATGGCTCTCGCGAAGCCATGCCAGACGCTCCTCATAATTCATAATTTATTCGTCCAAAAATATGATATCTTCCAACTCACTGAAGGCCTTGAAATCGGAGGCGCCTTCAAAACCTTTCCACGGGCCGTAGAAATGACCGGGCTTGTCCCAGGCATTGCGCCAGGTGAGCACATAGGCAATAGAGAAGTCCTTGATCACGGGATACAGGCGCTCCGTCCACCAATGGAAGTCGGGAATGCCTTCCAGACCGGTTTCACTCAGGCACATGAGTTTCTGGTGCTCATGGGAAAGGGCCGTGAGATAGGTAAGTTGTTCCCGGATTTCCTGCGAATAGCGCACACCGGCTTCCTCCAGGCCGTCCGGGCCCACATACTCATAGGTATCCACGCCCAGGATGTCCACGAATTCGTCGCCGGGATAGCGGCTCATATAAGCCTCGGGGCCGCAATTCCCATTAGGGGAATAGCACCAATAGAGATTCTTCAACCCCCGCTCCTTGTTGAAATAGAGCCAGGTGTACCGATACAACTCCTGGTATTCCTGTGCGCTGCACAGGCTTCCGCCCCACCAGAACCAGCTGCCCAGATTTTCGTGCCAGGGACGGAAGATGATGGGAACATCCGGGCCGATGGAATCGATGAAATCGGCCGCACGCCGCAGCCAAAGATTGAATTCGGCCGCTTTCTCCCCGCCGGGAAGGATGGATTTCACCACCTGATCGGACGAAATGTCCCAGGCATCGCCACCCGTCAAGGGGTTCCGCGGGTGCCAGGAGAAGGTGACCACGCCGCCACGCTGTGCATGCAACTGCGCAGCCTTGCGCATAAGGCCGAAAGGAACGCCGTCCAGGTTGCAGGAATCGGCCAGTTCGATGCCGCCCAGGTCGAAGCCCATGAGCATGGGATACCGTCCGGCAACATCCTTGATGTCGGAACGGTCCAAGGGATCGGCCTCCCAATCCTCCACTTTCCAGGCGTGACCATATACCAGATCGTCCTGGTGGCCATAGGCAATCCGGCCGTTGTTCACCCAGGCATACAGGCGCTGTGTGAGACGGTCCTTCGAAGTTTCCACCGGTTCGCCGCTACCGCAACTGCTGCAAGCAAGTGCCAGGGCTGTTAAAAGCATGATCTTTTTCATCAGAATTTGGGTGCAGTGCTATAAACGTAATCCAGGGTGTAGCCTTCGGACTCTGTGTACCAGGCTTTCTTAATGAGATCCAGAATCTCTTTGCTGTTGCCGATAGGTTTTCCGGTGCCATGGTTCACGTAGCCATGTTTCTCCTTGCCGTCCCCTTCGGCGCCGTTGTCCCAGAGGAAGCAGGGCAGGCTGTAGGTCCTGGCTGCCTTGGTCACATACTCCATGTAGTACTTGTAGAAGGCCCAGGCACGGGTATCGCTCTTGGAACGCATGGAACAGCCGAATTCACCCAAATAGACGGGGATGTCCTGGCTGATATAGCGGGTATACAAATCACTGAAAACATCCCTGATCTGTTTCTCATTGTCGCCGGCCACCTTCTTGCCTTCGGCACCGGTATGTCCCCAATCGGAATACTGGGCGTCGCCGATGGTATAATCCGAAGGGTCGTAGCAATGGACCGAAACGGCAATCTTTTTAGCAGGGTCGTTCGGGATGGTCATATACTTGGTGAAGCCCGGGTTGGCGCAATAGGAAGGTACGCCCAGCCAACGGGTGGCATTGCTGCCACCAGTGGCGCGGACGGCATCCACAAACACCTGGTTCCACTCGTTCAGGATGTTAGCCTGTTTGGTGGGATTCTTCCTGAAGTCGTCGCTCCAGCCCCAGCCGCCGTCGTTGAGCTCGTTGAAGCTCTCCATCATGAGCCAGTCGTCGCCGCAATCGGCGAACTTGGTGGCAATCTGGGTCCATACGGCCTTGATTTCGGCCTTGATTTGGGTATTGAGCTCGCTGTTGTTGGCGGCATTCTTGATGTCCAGCCACTGGTAGGTGTTGTTCACCCCGTGATTCTCATCGTGATGGGTGTTGATAATCACCTTAAGGCCGGCGTTATGGGCAAAGCCCACCACCTCGTAGACGCGGTTCATCCAGGTGTCGTTGATCTTATAATCCGGAGCGGGGCCGATCATCTTGAGCCAGGAAATGGGAATGCGGACACTGGTGAAGCCCAATGCCTTCACACCGTCGAACGTAGCTTGCGTGGCTTTGTTGCCCTGCCAGGCTGTTTCGTCCGGATAACCTTCTTTGTCTCCCGCCCAGGAACCGTTGTAATAGGCGTCGAAATGGTTGCCCATGTTCCAACCCAGGCCGAAGAAAGAGGCCAGGCCGTCCTTCTCCCCGGGTGTGGGAGGCTCCGGTTTTTCTGCCGCGGCCTGCGAAACTTTCAGCGTGGCCGAGGTGGCACCCGTAGCCTTGAAAGTAAGGGTGGTCTCACGGGCTTCATAGGCAGTATTGGCGGCCACGACGACGCTCACGGTCACCGTATAATCCTTGAGGGTTCCGCTGGTCACCGTTATCCAAGTGGGTTTCTCCACCTGCGGGACAAAGGGAGACTGAACGGTAATCTCGAAGGACTCCCCTTCCGCCTTGGCGGAAATGGCGGTTTGACTCAAGGTAATGGTTGTAGGGGCCTTGGGGGTAGGATCCGGCTTGGGCTCAGGATTCTCCTTTCCTCCACAGGAACACAAGATCGGTATCAGCACCGTCAGGGGCAACAAACAATGTTTTATGTATCTCATAGTTATCATTATTTTAGCGAAGGCATTGATTCACGGGTAAGCACCTGGGACGAAGACATCACAGATTTCCAATAAGTCTGGGTATTGAGGGAATAGGACTCCAGGTCCCAAGCCATAAACCAGTTCCAGCTTTCTCCGGCCAATAGGCATTTAGAGGGGTCCGGGATATTACCGCACTCACTCACCGTCACCAGCTTATGTCCGCCGGAGAGCGCCACGGCCGCCTTGTACTGACGCTCTTTTGCATCCGTATCATCGGCATAAATATCCACGCCCACCATATCTACCTGGTCATTGCCCGGGTACCAGGAGGCATAATCTTTCTCCGCCCCCACCGTGGCATCAAGTGTCCAAATCCAAATGAGGTTGTCCAGGCCGAACTCCCCTTCCAGCTTATCCCGAAGCAGTTTCCAGAGCTGTTTGCAAGCATCGGCCCCACCGCGGCCCCACCAGAACCAGGCTCCGTTGGTGCCATAAACGTTGTAATTGCCGGCGGCTTCGTGCAGCGGGCGCCAAAGGACAGGAATACCCGCATCCTTCAGCAATTTCAGATAGCCGGCCACTTTTTCTATGTCCTGGAGAAGGAACTCGTTCTCCCAGGTGCCGGACGTAAGGGCGTTCGTTATGCTGAAGTTGGTCTTTTCACTGTAAAAACCATAGCCGTCGAAATTGCCCGCCTTCCCCTTCTCCCAGGCTTCCTTAGAAGTGGGGACGTTCCAGTGCCACATAAAGGAGACCAGGCCGTTGTTTTCCCACTGCTCCTTGGCAGCGGAAATGTCTCCGTAATTCACCTGCCAGCTCCAACCTTCCGGAGTAGGAGAATACTGCAGGAAAATGTAATCATAGCCGGCCAAGGCAGGATGCTTCCCCGTCATTGTAAACACCTGATTCACACGGTCGTTATTGTTGGCCGTTCCACCGGACTGCACGCCACTGAGCATTTTCTTCCCCGCTTGTTCCCTTAGGAAATCATACACGTTCACGGCCTGTTGGCAGGCTTTGGCATACGTCAGTTTCGCATCTGTTTCATCCGGCGTTTCCGGCTTTTCGGCCGCAGCCTGCGTCACTTTAAGGGTGGCCGAAGTGGCGCCAGTGGCCTTGAAGATAAGGGTGGCCTCGCGAGGCTCGTAATCCTTATTTTCGACCACTGTCACGGTCATCGAGACGTTATAATCCTTATCAACGGTTTGGCTGGCAGAAGTAACCGTTACCCAACTGGATTTCTCTACCTGCGGGACAAAGGGAGATTGAACGGTAATCTCGAAGGACTCTCCCTCCGCCTTGGCACTGAGCGAAGATACGCTCAAGGTAATGGACGTAGGAGCTTTGGGGGTAGGATCCGGCGTAGGCTCTGGATTATCTTTCTGTCCACAGCCCCCAAAAAGGGCCAGGGCGGCGAAGGATGATATGAGGAGGAATCTCTTCATAAAGGGAACCCGGAGGGAGGGTCAGCCCCCTCCGGATTAAAAACGATGGACTATTGGAAGGTCAGCTGGTTCACCACCAGGTTCTTACCCTGGACGATGAGTGCAAATCCCCACCAAGCCTTGGTTGTGAGGGCCGTGTAGGCGTTTCCTTCGGCAATGAAGGAAACATAACCCTTGGAGGCTGCCTCGGGAGAATTCTCGTTATTCCACTGGACACCGTTAGGAGTTACATAACTCATGCTACCCCAGTGGCCGTCGAATATCTGGATGGACCAGTCCTCCGGATCGTCGGGAGTAAAGTAAATACGTACCTCGGCTCCTTCGGGCATTTCGGCATTCACCCAGTCGTCTTCACCACCCAGTTCAAGGTTCAGGGCATAGTCTCCAGTATTTGCGCTGGGCCCTTCCCAAACCACAGTTTCAGTGGCGCCGAAGTGGATGACGGACACGCCCGTCATGATGACGCTTTCACCCTGGACCACGAAGATACCGCCCCAGCCCTGAGGAATGGTAAGTGTGCCGATGTTAGCATCGGTGACTTCAATCGGGTAGTACAGGGCGCCAGGTTCGGTGTTTTCTGCGGTGACCTTGGCGAGCTGGCCGTCCCAGTGGCCGCCGAAGACTTCAAACTGCCACCAGTCGGCGTACGGGGTGTAGTAGATGCGGACGATGTCGCCCACCACTACGTTGCCGTCGAGTGCGCCGTCGCCACCCAGGTAAGGCTGGTTGCTCCAGTTGCCCAGGTCTTCAGAGCCTTCCCAGTAGAAGGTTTCCGTGTAAGGAGCGGTAACCTCGAAGGGTACGGGCCAGGTGAGCGTGGTGTCGTCGGTGAGCACCAGATTCAGACGATAGACGCCGGGACCTACGCCTTCAGGAAGGGCGAAGGCCATCGCATCATCGGAATGGACGGAGTAGTCCACCACCTTCTTGCCCTTGACGTAAACCTGCTCAATCTTGAGGAGATTCTTACCGGTTAAGGAAACACTCTTGCCCATGGAATACGACTGGCTGTCGAAGGTAATGTCTACGGCCATATCGTAGGTAATCTCAATAGGATCGGTAGCCGTGGTGTAACCGGCTGCGGAAGTGAAGGTGATGGGACCGGTGTAAGCCTGCTCGGGGAGCTTGACGTTTACATCGGTGAAGCCCAACTCGTCGGTAACCAGTTCATATTCGCAAGGGATGAGGCCGTGATCCTTGTCACCGATGGTAACATCGGTAACCAGGTCAAGATCAAGACCTTCCACAAGCACAACCGTCTCACCGGCCACGTACTCGTCAAAGTGCTCCCAACCCAGGATTTCAGGCTTGACCACCTCGATGTCCTCGCTGAAGACTTGCTTGCCGGATGCCAGGGTTACGGTAATGGCACCGTCCTGGGCGTCAGCGGGAACAATGGCAATGATCTTTTCTTCGCTCAGATACCAGGAGGTATCATCGGCATTTTTAAAAGAGAGCGTGGAAACCAGATCCAGGTCGGTTCCGGAGATTTCCACCTGGGTGCCGGCCTTGTAGCGCTGGTCTTCGGCAAGGGACTTCACGGCGAGGTCACGTACGGTCACGGTCTCAATCTCACCGGCGTCGAAGGTGACGTCGGCATAGGAGGTGAGAATAATGTTACCGTCGGTAGCCTCAGGAGGCAGGTTGAAGGTAATCCAGTCAGCCTCTCTGCCGCGCACGAACTTCACGTCGGAAGCCTGGGGCAGGTCAACCCTCTTGATCATATCCAGGTGCTCGCCTTCCACTTTAATCACATCACCGCTCTTATAGATGGCCTTTTCGGCCTTCACAACGGTAGGATTGCCTACCACCAGATCCGTGGCGGAATAAATGTGGTTGGGGATGGTGTTCTCGTCCTCGATCTCATTCACATCGGACAGGATGACCGGGCCGGTGATGGCATTGGCGGGAACAGCCACCTTGAGTTCGTGGCGGGACTGGCTCTCGAATTCGGTGACCATAGCATCGGTACCGGTAAAGATAATCATCTTCACATCGTTCAGGTATTCACCCTTGATGGTAAGGATGTCACCAGAGAGAACCTGGGCGGGAGCGATGGATTCCACTTCGATGGGTTCGGTGAAGGTAAGGTCGGCGAAGGATTTGCGGGTTACGCCATCCTTGCCAACGATGGTAACAGGACCCACTTCGGGACCCTCCAGCGGGACCAGCAGACGGATTTCACCGGGGGTACCGGATTTCACCACCTGGATATCGGTCACCGAAACGCCGCCGGCAAAGCGGACTTCCGTAACCTGCTCCAGGTTGCTGCCCAGAATCCGGAACTCACCACCCCGCATCACGGGATTCGGAGCCAGCGCGCTGAAGCGGATACCATCGCCGTACGGGTTGGTGTCCAGCTCCTTCTTGGCGCAACCGGAGAGCAAAAGAGTAAGTGCTGCTAATACGGTATATGTAAAAATCTTTTTCATAATGCACGTCATTTATTTGATGGGAACAGCACGGATGTTGTCAATCTTGATAATAGGCTGGCAAGCAGTACCCGTGACGCCGCCACTCCACACGAAGATGGTAAGGGACGTGAAGGTTTCGGGCTTGATATCATAGCTATTGGACGTACCGTCGGATTTGTACACAAACGAGGTATACGGAACGGTAACGGTTATCCACTTGTCACCGGTATCGTAGGAGCCGGAGGCCTTCCAAGGGATATAGAGGGCGCGGGGAGCCTGAGGTTTGCCATCACCGCTGATGAACATGTTGTTGGCACCGGCCGTTACATTGCCGTCGATATCCAACACACCTTCACCGCCACCGGTCACCAGGTCCACACCGCCGATGATGAGCTGCATGGCACCGGACTTCCAAGGGTTGGAACTGGGGATGAACATCTCGAACTTGAGCGCCATGTTCTTCCACTCGTTGAAATTGGCATAATCCGTCAGACGGGGGCTGTCGGCATAGGTCACAGGGTCGTCCCAGTCACCGGGCCAGTACTCGAAGGAGAAGTTGGCATCGTTCCAGCCGCCTTCCTCATCCAGAGTGACCGTAGGATCTCCCAGACGGAGGAAATTGCCGCTGAGGGCGGTTTCGTCGGTTTCAATCACCTGTGCGTGCCAGCCGTGGTTGGCCGGGTGCGGATCGGTGTCGAAGTTGAACAGCATACCGCGGGTATCCTTGTACATAAACGTGGACTGGGCGGTACCGGATTCGGTGGTCACCTTGATCTTGCCGGACTGAGCGCCGCCGGGCACAGTCAGCTCAATGGAACTTCCGTTGGAAGTAGCGATCTCAATGGGATCCACACCGGGGAACTGGACCGACAGCGGAGCAAAGAGATAGGAACCGCTGATGGTGACCTTCTCTCCGGCAGGGGCCCATTCGTTGGACATGGCATCCACCTTGGGAGCCGGAGGCAGCACCTTGAAGTCGTACAGCACTACGGTACTGTCGCGGGTAATCAGGTGCATCTTGTCGTCCTGGACGGTGGGCAGGTTCTTCGGAACCGCCACCACTATGGTGTGGGCGGTCATATAACTGGTATTCAGGACGGCCGGCTGGTCGTTGAAGTAGATATCGTGAATACTGGTGAGATTATCACCCACGATGCAGATGGTCTCCTCCATATTGGCCTGGGTAATAGCCACATCCCTGTCGGCGTAGCGGACAAAGTGCACGGTGGGAACACCCTTGGTCTCCTTGAAGCGATCCGGATAATCCAATGCCGTGCAAGAGGCAAGAAGGGCCAGGCCCAGCAGGATACCTGTATATTTTGTCATTGCTTTCATGGATTCAGGAATTAAAAGTCATATTTAAACGTTTCGCGCACATCCACGTGGACTGGTTGGGCGTCGGAACCCACATTGGGGTTCATCACCACATCTTCGGTGGGGAAAGGTACGGTGAACATAGAAGGCTTCACATCGGTGAGTTCATCGGAAGGATTGTAAACGATGACGCTCTTGTCCCAAGGATGGGCGCCGGGGCCGGCATAATTGCCTTCATCGTCAATCACATAGTCTTTATACACACCGGAAATGCCATCCCAGTGGGAGCGGCGCTGAGCCTTGAGCTCGGCGATACAGCCATTCACGTCATAGTAGGAACGACGCACATAGTCGTACCAGTTATCGCCCTCCATAGCCAGTTCCAGACGACGCTCTTTCCAGATGTCGTTGATGGTGATGGAAGTATAGGGCTTGGCGTGGGCACGGGCGCGAACGATATTCACATATTCCAGGGCGGCGTTGGTATTACCGGTAAGGAAGGAAGCCTCGGCGTAGATCAGGTACACATCGGCCAGACGCAGGATGTGCGTGGGAAGCTGATAGGTCATACGACCGGCGCTCACGCCCAGGGCCGACTGGTGGTCCGAACCGCAACCGAACAGATGCTTCACATAGTTACCGCCGCTCTGGCAGCACCACTGCTTGTTGGAACCGTTCTTTTCCAGACCAGTGGGATAATAGGTGTCGTCGAAGAAGAAGCGGTAGAAGTCGAAACCGCCCTTGTCCACCCAGAAATACGGGAGATAGTCGCCGAACATCAGGATGGTGGCAGCGCGACGGTCGTCCGTCTCCACGCGGTAAATGGGCTCTTCATCGGCCGATACGCCGAACAGGTCCATCAGGTCCACGCTGGGGCCTTTCCAGTCACCCCAGATGTCGCCGAACTCGCTGAAACCGGTCAGACCCACGTCGCTCTGGATGGAGTTCTGGGCTGTCCAGTTGCCGGAAGTGGAGGTCCACTGCCAGGAGAACAGATTTTCGCCGGTCTGCTGGAACACGGTAGGGCTCAGACGGAAGATGTCGGAGTACTTGGGAGTGAGGGTGCGGCCGGAGTTGTCAATCACGTCCTTGGCATACTTGGCGGCGGCGGCCAGATCCCCGCTGTTCAGGGAACCGGAGACACCGGCCTTGGCCAGATAAACCTTGGCCAGAAGACCTTCGGCGGCATAGTAATCAATACGGTTGTACTTGCCGATATTCGGGTCCTTGGGGAGAAGTTCCATCGCCTTTTCAAGGGTCATGATGACGTACTCGTAGACATCGGCCTTCTCCACCTTATACTGTTCGTTGTAGGTGGCTTCCTTAATCACCTCGGTGTTGTTGTGGATGATGGGGACGTCACCGAAGGTGCGCACCAGCATGAAGTAGGCCATGGCCTTCCAGGCCAGGGCTTCGCCGATGGCCTTGTTCTTGACGGCCTGGGAGGCAGTGCCCGTGGAGTTGAGGATGTTGTTGATGACGGTGTTGCACTGGGCGTTCACGGCCCAGAGAGAGTAGGACATGTTCTTAAGGTCCGCATCCGTACCGTTCACCGTAAGGGTGGAATAAGCGTTGTTGCCCTGATACACGTTGCCACACATGGTTTCGGAGCCATAGATGTAGAAACGGATGATATCGTACCACGGGGAGTTGTACAGGTAGTTCACGGACTGCTCTACCTGCTGGTCGTTCTGGTAGTAGTTAGCGGTGGTGTAGCTGTCCTCGGCCGGACGGTCCAGGAACTTCGCGCAGGATGCACTTACAAGAACGACGGCAACTGCTGTGAGAATATATTTCAAAGTATTTTTCATTTTGCTGTCCTCCATTTTAGAAAGTGATGTTTACGCCGAAGGAACAGGTCATCGGGGAAGGATAACGGCCGTTATCCACGCCGAAGGTGAGACCGGAAGAATCCTGCGTGGAAGCACCCACTTCAGGATCGTAGCCCGTATACTTGGTGAAAGTATAGAGGTTCTGGATGTTGCAGTACACGCGGATGTTGTCGATCTTGGCCCTGGAGAGCAGGCTCTTCGGGAAGTTGTAACCCAAAGTGATGTTCTTGATGCGCAGATAGGAACCATCTTCCACGTAACGGTCGCTCAGGCGGTCGTTGTCGTTGGGGTCGGCGATGGTGGGACGAGGGGTCTTGGTGTCCGGGTTGGAAACGCGGACATTGGTGACATCCCACAGCCAGCTTTCGCCGGCAGGATACTGCTTGTTGGGATCGATGGCTTCCAGACGGGCACGGTCCTGGATGCTCACGTGCTGGTTGACCCAGACACTGTTCATGTGAACCAGACCGTTGTAGCCCTGACCCATCATGTTGTAGTTGAGCACTTTGTTACCTACGGAACCATTGAGGAAGATGCTCAGGTCCACGTTCTTGTAACGGAAGGTGTTGGTCCAGCCGAAGGTGAACAGCGGAAGCGGGGAACCGATGTTGGTACGGTCCAGCTCGTTGATCTTGCCGTCCTTGTTCACATCCTCGAACTTGAGGTCGCCGGGCCAGACGGTGGTATTGCGGTTGAACACGCCGTCCTCGGGGAATTTTTCGGCCTTCGGGGAATTCATGATGTCGTCGAAGTCCTTATATACGCCCACAACCTTATAACCGTAGAAGTTATAGAGGGATTCGCCGATCTCGGTAACGGACACGATATCGTTCCACTGACCGTAACCCACCAGCTGGGCATTGGCACTGCCGTCCAGCGCGATGAGCTTGTTCTGGTTGAAGGAAATCTGGAAGTTGCTGTCCCAGTTGAAGTCCTTGACGTCGACGGGGTGCGTGTCCAGGGTGATTTCAATACCGCGGTTGCGGATGGTACCGTAGTTACCCTTAGGAGCGGCCAGGGCGGAAGAACCGTTACCCTGGGTACCCATATAGGAAGGAAGGGTCATGGACATGAGCATATCGGAGGACAGCTTCTGGTACAGGTCCACGGTGAGGTTCAGGCGGTTCTGGAAGAAGTTCAAATCCAAACCGATGTTGATCTGCTCCTGCTTCTCCCAGTGGATACCGGTGTTGGAGATGTTGGCGGGACGCTGGCTGTCGCCCAGGGCCGACGGCATCTTGCTCATACCGGATTCCCAGGCGCCGGAGCCGATGTTGGCGTTACCGGTCTGACCCCAGCCCAGACGGATCTTACCGTCGGTGAGGACGTTCTTCCAGGAAGAAGGATAGAACTTTTCGTTGGTGAAACGCCAGCTGCCTGCTACGGAATGGAAACCTGCCCAACGGTTATCGGGACCGAAGTTGGAGGAACCATCGTAACGGAAGGTATAGGTGAGCAGGTAACGGTTGTCGTAGTTATAGGTCTCACGGGTGAAGAACGAAGCCATGGCGCTGCTGCCGAAGCCGCCGCCCACATTGGGCGTGCCGGTGGCCAGGCGGATGTTATGGATTTCGTCGGAGGGAAGATCCGTGTTGTTGGCGCTCAGATAGCTCCAGCGGGATTCCCAGGCTTCCTGACCCACCATGGCGCTAAAGCTGTGCTTACCAAAAGTATTGGAATAGGTGAGGTAGTTCTTTACAGACCAGTAAGTGCTGGAATTGCGCTGCTGGCTCACGGAGTTGGAGCCCTGCTGGAAAGTACCCAGCGTGATCTTGGGCTTATAGGTATCGGCCTGCGAAGCACTGATGTCGAAACCAAACTCACTGCGGAACACGAGGTGCTTGATGGGAGTGAGTTCGGCGAAGAGATTACCGGTGAGCTTCTGGCGCTTCAGGAGGTTCTCATTGTACATGGCCATGGCCACCGGGTTGCGGGTGGTATAACCTTCACGGACCACGGTGGAGTAGTTGCCGTCGATGTCATACACGGGGATGTCCGGCAGGGAGGACAGGGAGTAGAAGATCACACCTTCCTGACCATCGGCCAGTTTCAGGTTGTCGTGGGTGAGCGCATAAGTGGCATTCACACCCAGTTTGAGCCACTCCTTGAGTTGGGCGTCCAGGTTGGTACGGACGCTCAGACGGTCGAAGTTGGAACCGATGATGGTACCTTCCTGGTTCATATAGGAACCGGAAACATAGTACTGGATCTTTTCGGAACCACCGGTGGCGCTGATCTGATGCTGATGCTGGATGGCGGTGCGGAACACCTCGTCCTGCCAG
>JAEEGL011990503.1_pt1 | contig 14960 bp, 11 predicted proteins | sample 9134231 | NCBI WGS metagenome assembly JAEEGL01 (sample SAMN16246548, study PRJNA631951) | gut metagenome | biome: gut microbiome; feature: rumen; material: fiber-attached | host: Bos | place: Iran: Karaj | collected 2018-10
ACACCTGTTAATGCCGAACAGACTTTTAACAATCCGGTTTATGAGGGGACTCTGACCTTTTTCGGCCCTGCAATATATACGTCGGATGTTGTGAAAAATTGGACTTTTGAAAATTACGTGGATGATCTGGAAAATGGAAGAGCTGCATTGTGCAGTGTTAGAGGGGAGGATGCCGATAAAGACCTTGAGAAAGATCCTTATTTAGATGTATATTACATTGGTTTATTTCCCAGCTTTTTTGAGTACTATTGCTCAGGGGCGAACTGTGACGATACTGTAGTAGTATTCCAAGAATGCTATTCGTTTGGACCTATTACAGAAGACCAGTCACGTGATTACAGTTTTGCCAAGGCGCTTGAAGATTGTGGGGTTTCGTATACTATCGGGAATTATGGTTCAATTCACAAGGATTATTCTACGGATTTTGTTGAGAATTTTATAGAGTATTACTTCGATGGACGCACAACTTCAGAATCGTATGCTCGTACTAGAGAATTAGTAGGTTTTGATGATTCTGAAATTGATAATGATGATGATGATCCAGCTTGTGTGCTTCCTTATGGTGATCCTGCTCATGTGATGAATACGTCTCGTAGTTTAAGAAATTCAAGTTTTGAGAATTTCAGCAGAAGCGGCATTACAGGATGGGAAGTAACTGGAGATGCCAGAGTCATGTCTTTTCTGGGTGATATAGCCCCGACTGATGGTCTTAGGATTCTTGCTGTTACAACAGGTGTTGGATCTCAAGAGACTGAAGTTTATGGTGTACCTACAGTTAGTACGGTTTCTCAGAGGTTTATAGTTCCGGAAGATTGTTCGGGACTGATAGTCAGCTGTAACCTGGTGTCAGAAGAGCCCATGGAGCATGTTTATGGCGGTACATTTTACGATGATACATTCGAGATCATAATAACTGATCTGACGACACAACATTCAGAGATCGTTTATACTGATTCAGTTGCGACTGATACTGAAAGATGGCTACTTCTTCCTGGAGTGGATATAGCCGGCGGAGACGATACTGCTTATCAGCTTGGTTGGGAAGATCTTGAGATTGACTTGTCCAGTTATCAAGGACAAGCGATTGAACTCACATTCAAGGTATACGATAAAACGGATTCTTCTGTAGAAACAGTTGCTCTTATTGATAACATCCGTATGGTATAACCAGTAAGTCAGTTGGATCATAAGCATTGAGTGCTATAATGGACGCAGTCGGGTTTCCCGGCTGCGTCTTATTGTTGGGGGATAGAATATGAGAGAGTTATTGGTGATGGCAGCCGTTTATGCGCTGCTGATGTTCGTTGTTTATCTTATCCTTAGGCGTATCTTCCGTCGCTTGGGGAAGTATCTATTACTTGGTATCTCCGATGTAGTGGCATTTCTGGTGGTGCTGGCTGTAGCGCTCCTTGATATATGTACTCCCGGAGGAGACCTGAACGGTATGCTGGGGCAGATACTTCTGTGGGTATATGGTCCCGTGGCCTTTATCGTTATGGTCGTTATCGTTGTCCTGGGGGTGCGCAGCAGGAAACGTTAACAGATATGTTAATGTTTCTTGACTCTTGAAGTTATATAATAGAAAGAAAGCGCCCGTTGAGGATAAGACATGGTAGATCAGTTTTCCATTCAGCTTTCTTTCCTGATATTTGAAGCGGTATTCTGCTTCCTGTCTGCTCTTGTCTATGCCGTATCCAAGGATCCCTTTAAGCTTAGAAAGAAGATAGTACTGTCGCTTAATATCGCATGCGGTGCCATGCTGCTGTGTGAGTACCTGTTCTATGTCTATATGGGAAGTACGGAAGCTTGGGATATCCTGGTCATGAAGATCGTCAATGCGGCGGTGTATTACCTTATCGTATTGTTGCTGCTTGCCTATGCGATGCTGGTAGCGGTCAGGCTGTTCTCCCGTTGTGACCTTAGTGCTGATATGCCGTGTCGCAAGCGGTTTATCGGTGTCGTGTCTATAGTGGGCGTCGGTCTTGCACTTGTTACCATCTCCCAGTTCACGGGTATCTACTATTCCTTCGATCAGAACCATGTATACCATAGAGGACCTCTGTTCTGGCTCGCTGCCTTGATCCCTACCCTTGGAGCTCTTATCGTGGCTTCCGTTATCGTGCAGCACAGGGATAAGATCGGAAGGGGACAGCTGGTGGTACTCCTGTCCTATCTGGTGCTTCCTATGGTGGGTGAGCTCTTCCAGGTCATATTCTACGGTAATTCCTATCTCAATATATGTATGGGCCTGTCGGTCCTTCTTATGTTCTTCGAGAATATGGTCCATAAGGAGAAGGAGATCGTCCGTGCTTCAAGGACGGAGGTCAGGACGGGCCTTGCCAATGAGACCGGGTATATCGAGTGGCTCCGTGACATGAAGGGCAGGGAGGAACTCAAGGACTATGCGGTGATTATATTCGATCTTCGTAAGTTCTCTGATATCAACAGGACGTACGGCGTAGAGAACGGCAACAGGGTGCTGGCATCCTTCGGAAGCGTCATGCTGACTCATGTGGGACCCGACGAGATATTGGGACGTCAGTACAGTAATCAGTTCGTGGCCATAGTCCTGAAGGACCATGTAGATGCGTTCCTTAAGGTGCTGAAAGGAATAGATGTTACCTTTACCGATGTATCTACCTCCCGGGAAGTCACCGTGACTTTATCCGCCCGTGCGGGAGTATATCTTATCGACAGGACCGATCTTGACGGTGAGGATATCCTGATATTCGCAGGTCAGGCTCTCAGCGAAGCCAAGGCCAAGGATACGGAAGATGTGGTATGGCTCACCCGTGAGCTCATAGATTCCATAGCTGCCAGGAAGGGACTTGAAGGAGATATAAGGGAAGGACTTAAGAAGGGCGAGTTTATTCCGTATTACCAGCCTAAAGTTAATATCAAGACGGGTAAGATGTGCGGCGCGGAGGCGCTGTCCAGATGGCTTCACGGCGGTGAGATAATATACCCGGGTAAGTTCATTGAGATAATGGAGGCTAACGGTTCCATCTGTCATCTGGATATGGAAATCCTTAAGACAGTCTGCGCTGATATAGCCGACTGGCTGGCCATGGGACTGTCGGTGCCTCAGATATCCGTCAACTTCTCCAGGCGTAACCTGAGCGACCCAGATCTCGCAGCCCATATAGATGCTGTGGTCGTATCTTCGGGTATCCCCAAGCACCTTATAGAGATAGAGATCACCGAGAGCAGCGACGAGTTCTCCATAGAGGACCTTAGCAGATTCGTTAATGCCATAAGAGCCCTGGGCTATAAGGTGTCCATAGATGACTTCGGATCTAAGAGCTCATCCCTGTCACTTCTTCGTGACGTATCCTTCGATACATTGAAGATAGATAAGGGATTTGTGGACCGATCCAAGTCCAAGGATGTTAAGATCCTCACCAATATCGTCAGGCTGGCGGGTGAGATAGATATGGATATCGTGGCTGAAGGCGTCGAGCATAAAGGTCAGATAGAGACATTGGATGAGCTGGGCGTAGACGTCATTCAGGGATTTTATTTCGATAAGGCCCTTCCCAAGGAAGTCATGACCGAGAGGCTCATGTCTCCCAACTATGCATGTGAGTTCGTAGGCACTTTGTGATCTTCGCTCAACCTCTTCTCTTACTATACCGAGTACGATCCGAGTTGCGAGTCGGGTGCTCGCGGAGATAGGAGAGTCCGGGATGATAAATAAGTAGTATTTATCAGATATTCAGTTCTTTTTGTCATTAGACCTGTAGTATCCTTGTGAACATGGGAAGTATTGCAGGTAAGAAGAAAGCGATCGCAATAGATGAGAAGACCCCGCTGATGTTACTGGCAGGGCCTATATTCCTTGAGCTGTTCTTAAATACTCTCCTTAACAACGTGGATATGATAATGCTGAGCCGTTATGACGATAATGCGGTGGGCGCTGTTGGCAACGCCAATACGATAATGTTCATGATGAATATCCTCTTTAATGTCATAGCGACAGCGACCAGCGTAGTAGTAGCTCAGTACTTAGGCGCCAAGCGCTTTGATAAGATGAACATGATCTATACGCTGTCGGTAGCGGTGAACCTGGTCATAGGTGTCGTACTAAGCGGCGTATTCTGCCTTGCTAACCCGCTTATAATGGACTTCCTTAACGTATCTCCCGAGATGCGCCCCTACTCCATGTCATATATCTATATCGTAGGAGGCTTCGGCTTCTTAACGGCAGTATTCAACGTCATGCTGCAGATCCTTAGATGTAACGGCCATACCAAGATAGGCATGAGGGTTACTTTCGCGATAAATATCGTTAATATCTTCGGTAACTATCTCTTCCTTTACGGGCCTCTGTCTTTCCTTAAGCTGGGTGTCGCGGGTGTTGCCATCTCCACGGTTGTTGCAAGGGCACTGGCGGTAGTAGCAGTATTCGTATTCTTCTTTGCGGCTAAGATAGGACGTATATCTCTTCGCTACTTAAAGCCTTTCCCGGGTAAGCTCCTTATAAAGATGATCACTATAGGTCTTCCTACGGCAGGAGAGAACCTTACATATAATCTCTACCAGACGACGCTCCTGTCCTTTGTCAATTCCATGGGTAATGACGCCGTTACTGCCAGGGTATGCTGCAATACTCTTATATCCTTCGCGATGATATTCTCCAACGCTTCCGCCATGGCTACGCAGATAATAACGGGTCACCTGGTAGGCGCAGGGAAGTCGGATGAAGCATATAAGAGGGTATTCAGGACCCTTCGTACGTCTATGCCGATAACGATCGCTCTTGCTTCCTGTAATGCGCTCCTTTGCAGGTCCACGCTTCGTATATTCACGGACGATCCCCATATAATAGCGCTGGGGCAGATGATAATGATCGCGGATATATTCGTAGAGATCGGACGCTGCCTCAATATGACTTTCGTGAGCAGCCTCAAGGCGGCAGGAGCTTATATGTTCCCGCTCATCGTCGGCATCTTATGTAACTGGGGCCTGGGCCTTACCGCGGGATATACCTTCGGAGTGCTCCTGGGTATCGGCGTTGCAGGTATCTATGCCGGAACTGCAACGGATGAATGCATACGAGGCCTTATAGTCATGTACTACTGGTATAAGAAGAAATGGGTAGGTAAGTCCGTGGTAGAGAAGAAGGACGATCCGGCCCCGGATGCCTGATGCAACCTCGCTTCTGATATTCCGTCTTATATATAGAAGATGATGAAAGGCGGTACGAACAGATGGCAAAGAAGATCCGTAATATCCTTATAGTGTCGGTAATACTTACGGCGGTACTCTACCTTATAGAGAATGTCTCAGGATTTGTCGTAGGGATCATCCCGGTAGGAATGGGCGGAGACTGCATGCAGTTCATATCCTTAGGCGGCAATCCCGTGACGGAAGTATTCCCCATTACTACGGCAGATTCACCCGATGCGGGCGTTCATACCGTTGTGGAGTTCAACGCGATACTCTTTGCCATCGCATTCTTCGTAAGGACAGGACTTCTCTTCCTTGGCGATAAGCTCAAGGATAAGGCCCGCCTGTTAGTCTCGGATTATTAAGCTTCGGGCCCCGCAGGCTTAGGAAAGCCGCAGTTGCCGCAGAACTTAAATGCATTAACGGATCCGCAGGAAGGACAGTTCCATGTGGTATCTACGGGGCGCTGCTTACCGCATGAAGGGCAGAAGCTGAACTGATTTACCGCACCGCATGAGCATGTCCAGCTGCCGACGACCCTGGGTCTGTACACGGTCTGTACGTTGTCGGGAAGCGTTAGTATGCAGTAGTCGTTCTTGGATGCATACAGTACCAGGATAAATGTACATACCAGCATCGCGATGACGAATCCCAGCCAGAGAAGGCCTGCAAGGCCGATGACGATATCCTCTCCCGTAGCTCTTGCAGCGAAGAGGATAGCATCGAATATGCCGTGAAGGACGATGGGGACCACCATGGAGAGTGTCAGGTTCCATCCGAAAGCCTTCTTGTTCTTAGTGATGGCTGCGTACTTGGCCTTGCTGTAGAAGAAGCCCATGAATACCGCGAAGCATGCGTGTCCGGGAACGGATGTGAACATACGAAGGAATGCGGTGCCAATGCCGTTAGTGAAGACATAGCCTACGTTCTCGAGACCTGCGAAGCCCAGGGATACGAATACCGCATATACTATGGCGTCGTAGCTGTGATCGAAATGCTTGTTCTTCCAGGTTATGAGCCACAGCACCAGGTACTTGCCCATCTCTTCCGCGGGACCTACTACGAACATCGCCAGGAGGATGTTCTGTATTATAGGGAAATCGCTCATGGTGAGCCCTAATGCCACGGAGCCTACGAGCTCTCCGATGATTGCCGTTATGGAAGAAGCCATGCCCGCGAAGAACAGACCGATCAGAAGACCTATGGGCTCCTTCTCCTTCTTATCCTTGAGATATATAAATACCAACAGTACGATGACGGGGATTATCGCCAATATAAATAACATACCTTATCTCCTTTATAACCTTACCTTCAAGGATAAGGATAGCATTTTATATATGCTGTGTCACTTATACGGTGTATCATAAGATATGGAGGATAGATATATGAGCGATAAGATACGCGTCAGGATGGAATACGGCGGGAAGGTCATGCTCCTTCCTTCCGACAGGGATCCCAATGTATGGGTCAATTCTCCCGATATCATATTCGAGGACGGGTCACCGGCTTCTGTCAGCGATGTTGTCGAGATGCTGGGGTACTACGGACAGGACATCATCGATCCCAAGGGTTCACACCGGAAGGATTGCCGGGTCTGGTTCTACGACGATGAGGATGACCTGATCCTCTTCGATACCAACGGAGATCCCATTATAAGGATGGAGGACGGTAAGATACGTTCCGCTGCCCATGACTGCATCTGCGACAGGACGTTCCCTATGCGCCTGGGCATGAGAAGAGGCGGCGCCGAAGAGTACGAGAAGTTCAAGAAGGAAGTAGATGACAGCGGCATTTTCAACAGCTACGAGCGCCTTATCAAGAAGAAGACTTTTGTCAGATACGGATGTAAGACCTGCGGGAAGGTGTGGACGTTAAAATGTCCCGATCAGACGGGCTTCTTTACATGGCATGTAGATGAGAGGCTGGGGCAGAGAGGCGATCTTAAGTCGATACAGTTATACGATATTCCGGTAGTCTATGACAAAAGGACTGCGGTCCTTCATTCGGATCCCGACAGGTTCATATTTATCAATTCCAAAAAGATCACCTGGGATAACGGCACTCCCTTTACGCCCGATGAGATCGTCGAGTTCCTGAAGTACTACGGCAGGCACCTGAAGGACCCGGATGTCGATAAGAACGTATCGTTCATGGACGGGCAGACGGAGTATCTATACGGATACGGCCTGGCGATAGTATTCGATGAGAACGGGGATCCCGGGTGCAGGATAGAGGACGGTAAGGTCTTATCCACATATGTTCCCTGTTATTGTGAGAAGTCCTATAGAACTAATAAGGCGGACTACGAGGCCTTCAGGAAGAGACTGGTGGAGAGCGGAGAGTTCACGCTCCTTAAGGATAAGGTGAAGTTCGGGGTGTCCTCCGCATATCAGTATAAGTGCAATAAATGCGGTAAGATGTGGTACCTTCCCGCTGATATCACTAACTATGCCTCGCAGATATCCCTTATCAACAGCGCGACCTATGAATACCATAAGGGAAGAGCTAAGCAGGACCGGAAGATCAGAGGGTTAGAGATAGGCGTCATTGTCTTCGTGGTACTGCTCCTGATAGGTGTCGCGATACTTGCAGCAAGCAGCAGTCAATAAGATAAAGGCTCCGCTTCTTCTTAAAGAAACGGAGCCCTGTTGTTATTCGGTGATATCGCCGGGGTACATATATACTCTCTTTCCGCAGTACATGCAGGTCCCTTCGAATGTCGCATCAGTATAATCGAAGACCTTCTTGCCGCACTCCGGGCATATCCTGTAGTGACCGGGAGGATTGACCGTCCAGCCGCGTTCTTCGATCTCCTGCATCTTGCGCTCGATCTCCTCACGGGTGACTCCCATCTCCATAAGGCACTCGTAGAGTACACGGGCTGTTATCTCTATCTTGGTCCTGTGGTTATCGATGGTGCGTTCCTTGTCCGAGAGTATGCCGTCGTGGCGACGGATCTGCGCATCCTCGCGAACTAATCTCATGACCTCATTTGCATATCTGTTGTTGTGCATGTGACCTCCTCCTTCTTATCAGAAAAGAGGCTCGTCGCCGAAGATAGGATCGGAAGCATTCTTGTCGGAAGCTTCCTCCTGTTCCTCGATGTGGTCGCCGGGGTATATCGTCACGATGGTACCGCAGTAGAGACACTTGCCTTCGAAGGGAGTCTTCAGGCCCTCGGTTACCTTCTTGCCACAGTTAGGGCAGATGACCATCGTCTGTCCGGGATCAAGTGAGATCTTCTTCTCCCTCACTTCGTCGAGCTTTGCATTCATCTGCTCGCGGGTACAGCCCTTCTCCAGCATGATCTCCCACATGGCAGATACCATCATGTCGAGCCTGTTAAGTGATACGCCTGTCGACTGCTTCGAGAGAAGCTCATTGTTGTAATTATCCATATTATCTATCCTCCTTTATTCCATCGGTATTATACAACATGATGTGCCTTGCCGTATAATGGTCGTTATAAGACAGAGAGGATAAAGGGATATGGCAAGACAGGTAAGAGAAGTAACAAGTCCGGAGCTTAAGAAGGCCGGCGAGTCATTCAGGAAGGCGCTGGACCGCCCGTCGGGGGATCTGAAGATGACAGGCCTTGGTCTGCTCCTTGTCCGATACTGGATCGGCAAGCTCTACAGATCGGTGCCCGCAGAGCAGGGAGTTGTCTTCAGCCGCGTTAAGCTCGGAGGCACCAAGGCCGTTCTTGCCGAGCCTTCTGAAGGTAAGACTTCGGAAGATATATTCGTATATATCCACGGCGGAGCCTTCATGTCGGGAAGGGCGTCTTATTCCAAGGGCTACATATCACTTCTTGCTAAGATGTCCGGGTGCAGGGCGTATGCATTGGACTACAGCCTGTCGCCCGAGGTCAGGTATCCGGTTGCCCTGAACGAATGCCTTGAGGCCATAGACCTTCTAATAAAAGATAATAAGTGTTCTAAGATAACCCTTGTGGGGGACAGCGCCGGAGGCAACCTCTGTGCTGCCATAGCTCTTCTTCGCAAGGAGAAGATATCCTGCGTAGTACTCCATAGTCCCGTTATAGATCTCTCGGATACCATCGACAGAGCCCGTCACAATAAGGACAGCATAATCGTAAAGAAGGGACTTCGGTCCGCATTTAAAAAGTTATATATAGGAGAGTACGACGAGAAGGACCCTTCCGTATCCCCATACTTCGGAGATTACAGCGGTTTCCCTCCGGTGTTCCTGACATGCGACTCAGGCGAAGGCCTGTATGCCGATTCACTTTATGTGTACGAGAGATGCGTAGAGGCGGGAGTAAGAGCGGAACTTATAGAGATGAAGGGTGCATTTCACGCTTTTGCCACAATGGGAGGAGGCTCTCCCGAGACACGTAAGCTCACGGAAGACTTCATCTCATTTATGAGGGAAAGCTGAAGTCCCTTTGCGGTTTCCATTCCGGATTTCGGCTTAGGAACCTTTCGCAAACGCAAATATCTGTTATTTTTGATGCACCTGCGTTGTTGTCACAGCCTTTCGATGCCTATATTACGCCGTTCTCCGTTTCCTTGCTTTAACATGCACAAATAAGATGCTTATTATATGTGAATATTGGGGAAAATAGGGACTGTTCACGGATTTGTGAATGACTTATAATGCCAAAGGTGCGCGTCCCGAGGGGTTGAGGACGCCACGGGCAACATTCGGATCATATTGGAGAAATGCAGTGATAACAGGCATTTCAAGCACTTAGAACACTATCCGCATTCACGAGAAGAGAAGACAAATGTTAACGATGACAAAAATTAGTTAATATTTTGTTCACAAAAAGTTACCATTTTGATAACAGTTCGGTTATAATAGAAAAGGTTCTTCTTTTAAAGAGGCAACTATGGATATTACAGGAGGCACATAATGACACTTGAAACTCTCTACAAAGGATCTAAGCCTGAAGATTTCTATCTCGGTAAGGTAACTCAGGTCTACAGGGCTAACAGCATTGCCAAGATCGAGAACACTTCCGTTATGGAGGACAGGAAGAAGCTCACGGCATCTTTCTCACCTAACACGATCAACTACTTCGTAATCATCGATTCCGTTCACGGCATTTTCCTTGGAGAAGTATTCGAGAACAAGGCTTCGGAGAAGGAGCACGAGATCTGCATCGATACAGTTGCATTCATGGCTCCCGGTGCTGACAGGTTCGCACTCTCCGGCTTCAAGACTCTCGGTGTAAACGACTGCGTATACTACGCTACTGACGAGATCTACAAGCTCTACCTTCAGTCTCTTGAGCTCAAGCTCGAGGATGAAGAGCCCCTTCCTGCATTTGCTACATATATCGACAGAGAGGAAGCTGACGTTATCCTTACACCAAGTACTCTCTTTGACCGTCACCTTATGTGTATCGGTTCCACTAACTCCGGTAAGTCCACAACGGGACTTGCTATCCTCGACAAGGTAATATCCACTAAGAGAAAGGCTCTCATCATCGACCCTACTGGTGAGTACAGAGACGCTTTCAGTAATGACGAGATCACAAAGCTCACACTCGGTGAGGACACCACGATCTCTCCCAGCAAGATCACGATGGATCAGTGGGAGAAGCTCTTCGAGACAGAGAACAGCGGACAGGGTGCCGTTCTTTCCGAGGCTATCACATCCCTTCGTTACATGAAGAAGATCGGCGACGATTCCTACTACCTCAAGGTCGGTGCGAGCATCGATGAAGTTCAGGAGAACCTCGCTTCAGTTTCACATAAGGATACAGACTTCAATATCGAGCTCCTTCCCGAGCAGATCCAGGCTGAGTCAGTATGTGAGCCTGACAGAGACAACAACTATAACTTCAGATACTGCTACGATTCCCTTAAGGCTAATGCTAACGCATCCCTTATCTCCAAGATCCAGTATCAGATGACTAATACGAAGTTCCTTAAGTTCTTCTCCAACGATCCCGAGATGTACAACCTCCTTGACGTAATCGACGATTTTGTACACCTTCCCGAGAAGAGCCTTTACATCGATACATCCGCTCTCGGTACTGCAGAAGGTATCGGCGGAATGGTAATCGACCTTATCTCCAACTTCGTTATCTCCAAGAAGGATACATATCCCTTCGTATTCTTCATCGATGAGGTTCACAGATATGCTAAGTCCAGATACTCCGACAGAGAGTTACACGGCGGACTTACCATCCTCTCCAGAGAGGGACGTAAGAAGGGTATCTTCCTTTACCTCACAACACAGAACCCCAAGGACGTATCTCCTGTCCTCTTCGGTCAGATCGGTACACTCCTTATCCACAGACTCATGCTCAACGATGAGATCCATGCTATCGAGAACCACCTCGATGAATATGCTAAGGATAATGTTAAGAAGCTCAATCAGGGTGAATGTATCCTTACGAGCGTAAACCTTCTCAACAACATGCTCATCCATGTTAAGAAGAGTGAGAGGACTCAGCACAACGACACTCCTCTTCTTTAACAGTAAGATCACCAATAACTTTCATCAGGAGCGATCGGATAATCCGGTCGCTCTTTCTTTATCCTGTTTACGGAACTTGAATAGTATCGAATACTCATTTACAACGTCCGTTAACCACGCTAAAATATCTTGCAAACAGCGATGTACTTATGCGGGGGTAAGCACATGAATAAAGAAACCAGGTTATTGGCTGCATCGATGGCAACGATGGTCCTTGCCACTTCTCTTATGGCGACGGGATGCGGCAAGAAGGACGATTCCGTAGTACAGGCGGATGCGCCTTGGTACGATCTTCAGAAAGTGACGATAGGGGAACAGTATATCGAAGATGGCAATATCGCATCTTTTTATATCGGCTATATAGGAAAAGCAGGGGATATGCTCCTGTTCGCTTCTTCCGGCAGATACAGGAACCGTCAGGAGACTGACAACTTCGTAGAGGATCTGTTCAGTAATTCATTTGAGCATATAGATGTATACGATGCGGATGGCACTTTAATAAATTCCATCGATCAGTTTCAGTTCATGCAGGACGAAGAGCTTCTAAGTCCTGACGACGAGTATCCTAATCTCAGCTGGGGTGTGTATCCGAAGGACGATAAGCTCGTATATGAATTCGGCGATACAAGATATTTCCTTGATCCCTTAACCGGAGAGCTAACAGGCAGTGAACCTGTCACTTTCTCGGATGTAGAGGGCGAGTCTTACGGTTCCTATGAACTCGGCGAATATTCAGTTAATCTTTATTGGGGATACGATATGGAATCGGATTCTGATATGTATACCTTCGATATCTTATCTCCTGACGGGAGTAATACACGCTCCGATATCACGGTTGAAGGGTTCTCTTATGTGGATCACGTGATGTACTTAGGCGACAATAAGGCCCTTTTTAATGTAACTGACGGATATTCACCTGATATCTTCTATACCATAGATCTTATTACAGGTCAGATAGAAGAATATACGGATGAGACAGGCTGGTTCCGGGATGACTTCTATCAGGCAACTTATGTTGAAGACGTAGGAAATATCGTTATTAATTCCTATGGAATAAGAAAGCTGGACTTTGAGACGCAGACTAAGCCTCAGGTGCTGGATTTTGAATGCTGCAACATAAATCGCTACGATGCCATGGACTTAGAGCTTCTGGACATGACCGAAGATACGATAGTAATGGCGGGAAGCACTTATACCGGTAATTCATATCTTACCGATATCGGAGATGGAAGCCTTGATCTTTACATAATGGAAAGACAGGATACCAATCCTAATGCAGGTAAGAAGATAATAACCGCAGCTACCATGGATACATTCGACTATGCGGTATGCGAGGCTGTGTGCACTTATAATGAGACGAACGAAGATTACTTCATCAGATTAGACAGCAAGTATTCCACTGCCGCCAAGTACGCTAACGGTGAGCTGGACTACTATTCTGACAGCAGCAGCGAGGAATATCTTGATTCCACAAGTGAACTTTCCAATCAGCTTATGGTGGATCTTATAGCAGGAGAAGGTCCTGACCTTATATTGAACGGTGCGACATTCACGCAGCTTAACAGTGATGACCTTTTGCTGGATCTGGCAGCGGAAATCGATACCGAAGGCCTGTTTAACAATGTTATAAATGCAGCAAAGACAGGGGATAAGCTCTATCAGCTTCCTCTTGCCGTAAATGTTGCGGGGATCATCGCCAAGACAGAAGATGTGGCCCCCGATCAGATCGGATTTACCTTTGAACAGTATGCTGAATACGTATCCGGACCATGTAACGGCCAGGATCCCATAGGAGATGGTAAGCTGGAATTCTTTACAACAGCATTGAGTTCGATATGTGAAGAGTGTACTGCAGACGGCACAGCGAACTTCAATAACGAAGATTTCAGAACTTTGGCGGAATATGTCAACGATAACGTTAACGATGAGATAGTGATCGAGGAAGAAGATACGGAAGATATCGATCCTTACCTCGGTACAAGGCGAGATGCGGGATACTTCGCTGATCTTTCCTTCGAGAAGATGCTGTATGAATATTCAGACATAATAGAAGATATAAGGATAATGGGATTTCCTACGACAGACGGGAAGGACCCCGGCCTTACCATAAGATCTTCCGTAGCGATATCAGCTGAGACAGACAGCGAAGAAGCATGTATGGACTTTGTAAGAACACTTCTGTCAGACGAGATACAGTACGACTTCGGTAAATTCGACGGAGCTTCTCCTATAAGGATAGAGTCTTTCGACAGAGCTGCGCGTGATGTAGTAGATCTTTATAACGATAACTACGAGATGTACAGCAGTATGTATACTACAGGAGAACTTCGTCTCATGAACCTTCCATGGCATTCCATCGACTATTCGATAGCGGACGGATACAAGGCGATCCTTATGGACTGTACATATATTAATTTCACGGATCCGTCCATAGTAGCTATCGTAAGGGAAGAGATGCCTTCTTACTTCTGCGGGCAGAAGACGCTGGATGAGGTCATCTCCACCATCAACGACCGAACTCAGATCTTCCTGGACGAGAGAAGCTGATATAAATGTAAGAAGGAAGCCCCGGGAGGCTTCCTTCTTCTGTGTTACGGTCTGTATGCTTCTACGATGTCCATTATCGCCGTCTCACATATGTTGCCGCCTAAGATGTCGACATCGCCTGTCGGCCCGAAGGAGATAGCTCTTAAGTCTTCAGGGTCATCCTCATAAGGGGAGACCATATCAGGGTCAAGGTAATCGCTTAAGTACTTAAGCGCATTTCCCGACGGGAATATCACATTGCCGTCTCCTAAAGGAATCTGCAGGTCCTTAAGTTCCTCTATTATCTTTCGTGTCTCCTCGTTGTAGGGATTAGTATCCTCGCGGCTCACGAGCCAGGCAGGGGAGAGGCAGACGGGCACTCCTTCCTTCAGGAGGCACTCTGCAAATAACCTGACCGTCCCTAAGGGTATTATCTCCTGATGGAATGCATCTACTGACAGGAGCAGGTCGTTTACTCCCGCTTCCGCTATCTCATGCGCGATACGGGCGATGGTCTTCTCATCCTTCGAGAAATACCCGTTGGTTATGAGCTGTCTCTTGGGTATCCCCAGCTCGGATGCGACCCTGTGGATCGCGATCGTCGTCCCAGGGTAGAGCAAGGGCTCTCCGCCGAATGTCATTAGGGATCTGATATCAAAGTTGGCACATATGTCGCGGACTGCTCTTACTGCGGCATCCGTATCTATGTGTCCGCTGTGGCATAAGTGGTCACCTTCGGAGCAATGTCTGCACTTTCCCGTGCACGCAAAAGTAACTGCGAATTCTATTCGCTCTACGTTCTTTACAAACTG